>Ga0265294_10002076_pt1 | contig 26496 bp, 26 predicted proteins | sample MunlanPumphouse3_FD_192504 | JGI IMG/M metagenome (GOLD analysis project Ga0265294, IMG submission 192504) | Groundwater microbial communities from a municipal landfill in Southern Ontario, Canada - Pumphouse #3 | ecosystem: Environmental > Aquatic > Deep subsurface > Groundwater | place... | reverse complement strand
CAAATATAGATACGATGATATGCGCTTCTCACACCGACATAATGCCGACATTATATGAATTATCTTTGTCTAGTACTTCTTACTGTGCAATGGGGACAAATTTATTTTCAAGCCAAGCTAAAGATAATATAGCATCAAATGATTTAGGGTTAATAATGAATAAAGATTATGCTTTAATATACGATTTTAGTTCAGATAATAAAAAATTTTATACTTGGAATAAAACTAAACCAAGAGAAATAGAATTAACAGAAAAAACTCAAGAGCATGAAAACATGGAAAAACATTATAAATCTGCAGTTGCAATTGCACAATATATGTTGATAAATGATAAGGGAGAAATAAAATGAAAATACTTGTAACAGGTGGAGCTGGTTTTATAGGTTCAAACATTACAGATGCTTTGATAGATAAAAAACATGAAGTTGTAATAGTAGATGATTTATCTACAGGCAACAAACAAAATATTAATCCTAAAGCAAAATTTTATAAATTATCTGTAACAAATGCAAAAAAAATAGATGAAATTTTTAGTAATGAAAAAATTGATATAGTTATTCATCATGCAGCACAACTTGATGTCAGGAAATCTGTTTCTGATCCTAGCTTTGATGCAGAAGTAAATATTAAAGGGACTATAAATGTTTTAGAGGCATCAAGAAAAAACAATGTAAAGAAAATAATATTTGCTTCTTCCGGTGGTACAATTTATGGTGAATGTTCGAAAAAAGCTCCAAATGAAATAGCTTTTGCAAATCCGTTATCACCTTATGGAGTAGCCAAATTATCAGTAGAACATTATATTAAGTGTTATAATGCAATTTATGGATTAAAATATACCATTTTAAGGTATGCTAATGTGTATGGTCCAAGACAAGACCCTCATGGAGAAGCAGGAGTAGTTGCAATATTTATTGGTAAAATGTTACAAAATCAAGAAGTGCTTATTTTTGGTGACGGGAAACAACTTAGAGATTATGTATATGTTCAAGATGTTGTAAATGCAAATTTAAAGGCATTAACAAAAGCAAATAATGAAATTATAAATATTGGCACACATAAAACATTTTCAGTTAACCAACTTGCAAAAGAACTTGCAACAATTATAAAATACAAACCAAAACCGGTACATAAAGCAAAGAGATCCGGAGAGTTATTTAAAAGTTATTTGGATATTACTAAAGCAAAGAAAATTTTAAATTGGCAACCGGAAGTTGATATAAAAATAGGGCTTAAAGAAACAGTAGATTATTTTAAGCAAAAATAATAGAGGTAGTAATAATGAAAAACATAGTTGCTCTGGTTTTAGCATTGTTAGTATGTTTATCTCTTAAAACAATTGTTGAAGCACAAACTCTTCATGAATTATGTCAAACATCTTCATTTGGTAAAATAAAAGATGCAATAAAAAAAGGTGCAAATGTAAATGAGTTAAATATTGATAAAAAAACTCCATTGATGTTTGCGTGTGCAAATAATGCTACTACTGAAGTTGTGCTACTATTATTGTCATCAGGTGCAAATGTAAATTTAGCTGATAAAGATGGCAAGACTGCTTTAATATATGCAAGTGAAAGTAATAGATATGAAACAGTAATAAATGATTTAATCAAAGCAGGAGCAAAAATAAATGCAAAAACAAAAGAAGGCAAAACAGCATTAATGTATGCTTGTGAAAAAAATCCGAATATAAAAATAGTGGTTCAGTTAGTTAATTCAGGTGCAGATGTAAATGAAAAAAGTAATGACGGAACAACTCCACTTATGTATGCCAAAAAAAATAAATCTGGTGGTTTAATAACAGTAATACTTGTACAAGCAGGAGCAAACTCTCATATCCCTTTAGATATGGATATGCAATAATGGATAAAGAAAAGTTAGCAATTATAAAACTTAATATGGTAGCAGAGCTTGGACCAAAAAAAATAGTAGCACTAAGTAATTATTTTGGTAGTGCTTACAATGTTTTATTTGCAAGTTTAAAAGATTTGCAGATGGTAGATAAAATAACAGAAAAAATAGCTTTATCAATAAAACATACAGTTGATTCAAATATAATAGATAAAGAAATTTCGTTAGCAAAAGAAAATGGTATAGACATTTTTGTTTATACAGAAGAAAATTACCCTTTACCGTTAAAAGATATTTATGATTTTCCACCTGTGCTTTATGTTAAAGGTAATATCAAAAAAAATGATTCTGTATCAGTTGCTGTTGTTGGTTCAAGAATGCCAACAAATTATGGAAGAGCTGTAACATCTACTTTTTGTAAATATTTTGCAGAGAATGAAATAACAGTTATATCCGGACTTGCTAGAGGAATAGATACAGAAGCTCATCAATCAATATTAAAATATAATGGTAGAACAATAGCGGTATTAGGTAATGGTTTATTAGAATATTATCCTAAAGAGAATAAGAAATTACAAGATAAAATAAGTCAGAATTGTGCAGTTATAAGTGAATTTCCTTTACAACAAAGACCAGATAAACAACATTTCCCAAGAAGAAATAGAATCATAGCAGGTTTATCAATGGCAACAGTTGTTGTTGAAGCAACTGCTTCAAGTGGGGCAATAATAACGGCAGAGCTTGCAACAGAATACGGCAGAGATGTTTTTGCTGTTCCAGGACCAATATTTTCTGCTTATTCAAAAGGTCCTAATAATTTAATAAAAAATGGTTCTTTAATTGCATTAGAACCGCAGGATGTTGTGAATGAAATACAACTTTTATCAACATGGGTAAGTAAAAAGAAAAAACAAAAAAAATTAAAAACAGAAAATATGAGTAATATTAAAGATAAAAATAGTATAAATATTTTAAAAATGATAGAATCATCAATAAATGGCATATCTACAGATGAGTTAAGCGAATATTTTGAAATTGATATTCCTGAACTTTCTACGATATTGGTAGAGTTGGAACTTAATGGATTTATTAAATCTATGCCAGGACAAATTTATATAAGAAATAGTTGAAGTAATGAGGATAATATGAAATATCTAGTAATAGTTGAGTCTCCAGCAAAAGAAAAAACAATATCTAAAATATTGGGTAAAGACTATTTAGTTAAAAGTTCTTTTGGACATATAAGAGATTTACCTAAAAGTAAAATTGGTATAGATATTGAAGATAATTTCAAACCTACTTATATTGCAATGGTAAAATCAAAAAAAGTGATTGCTGATTTAAAAAAAGCTGTTGAAAAAATTGATCATGTATATCTTGCGACCGATTTTGATAGAGAAGGAGAAGCAATTGCTTGGCATTTAAAAGAATTATTAAAATTATCTGATAAAAACACCAGCAGAATAACTTTTCATGAAATTACAGAAGAAGCTATTACTAGTGCAGTAAAAACTCCAAGAAAACTTGATATGGCTTTAGTTGATAGTCAGCAAGCTAGAAGAATTCTCGATAGATTAGTAGGTTATAAACTATCTCCACTTTTATGGAAAAAAATTAGAAGAGGTCTTTCCGCTGGTAGGGTACAATCTGTTGCTGTTATGATGATATGTGATAGAGAAGAAGAAATAAACAAATTTGTTCCGGTTGAATATTGGTCTATTATTGCAGAACTTCAAAAAACAAAAAAAGAGATTTCATTTAAAGCAAATCTTGTATCAAAAGACGGTGAAAAATTTGAAAAACTTTCAATACAAACAGAACAACAATCAACAACTATTTTAGAAGAATTAGAAAATGCAAAATATAAAGTTTTATCCGTAGAAGAAAAAGAGAGAAAGAGATCTCCTTATGGTCCATATACTACTTCGACTATGCAACAAGATGTATCTAGAAGAATTGGTTTTTCTCCATCAAAAACTATGATGGTTGCGCAAAAGTTATATGAAGGAATAAATATTGGCAGCCAAGGGGTAGTGGGGCTTATAACATATATGAGGACAGATTCTTTAAATGTTGCAAAAGTTGCTCAGGAAGAAACATTAAAATTTATAGAAACAGATTATGGTAAACAGTTTCTGCCTAAAACACCAAGATTTTATAAAACAAAGTCCAAAGGTGCTCAAGAAGCTCATGAAGCTATCAGGCCAACATCTGTAAAAAGAACGCCTGAAATATTAAAACAATATTTAACACCTGATGAATATAAACTTTATAATGCTATTTGGTGCAGATTTGTTGCAAGTCAAATGGCTGATTCAATTTATGATACAGTTGGTATAGATATTGGTGCAAATAATTATGTGTTTAGGGCTAGTGGCAGTACTATTAAATTTGAAGGATTTATGAAAGTTTACATAGTTGCTGATGATGATAAGCAGGAGCCTAAGCTTCCAAAACTATTAAAAGGTGATAATTTAGAATTATTAAATATTTTACCGGAACAACATTTTACAGAACCACCACCAAGATATAATGAAGCTAGTTTAATTAAATCACTAGAAGAACATGGCATAGGAAGACCGTCTACATATGCTCCGACAATTAAAACAATTTTAGACAGACTTTATGTCAGATTGGAAAACAAGAAATTTTATCCAACAGATTTGGGTACTGTCGTTAATAATTTCTTAAAAAATAATTTTAAAGATGTTATTAATTATGAATTTACAGCAGATATAGAAGAGCAATTTGATGAGATAGCAGAGAATAAGATTAAATGGCAAGAAGTTATAAAGAAATTTTATGATCCTTTTAGTTCTTATCTGACGAAGGCAGAAGAAAATACACAAAGGCAGAAAATAGAGCCTAAAATGACAGGTGAAAATTGTCCAAAATGTGGAAAGCCAATGTTGATAAGAGATAGCAGAAGGGGTCAATTTATGGCTTGTTCCGGGTATCCGGAATGTAAAACAACTTTTTCAATTGATAAAGATGGAAATAAAGTTAGTAATGAACCAGAAGTTACAGAAGATAAATGTCCTAAATGTGGTGGACAAATATTAAAGAAAAGAGGGTTTAGAGGTCCATATTTAGCTTGTGAACATTATCCGGAATGTAAAACAACTTTTTCAATTGATAAAAATGGAAATAAAGTTATAAAACCTGAACCTGAAGTAACAGATATAAAGTGTGAAAAATGTGGTAGCCCAATGTTGAAAAGAATTGGGAAAAGAGGACCTTTTTTAGCTTGTTCAGCTTTTCCAAAATGTAGGAATTTACAATGGATAAAACAAGATCAGACAGTGAAGAAAGTTGCAAAGAAAACAACGAAGAAAGCTGTCAAAAAAAAGAAATAAAACAATTCATACAATATTTGCAGGCAGAAAGAAATTATTCTCAAAATACTGCTAGAGCATATTATATAGATATGTATGATTTTACTAAGTTTTTAAAAGACGTTCACAATGATATTGAACTTACAAAATGTACAAAGAATATTGTTAGAGATTATTTAGTTTTTCTGTATGACAGAAAATTAAAAAAAGCATCAATTATTAGAAAGTTTGCAGTTTTAAAATCATTTTATAAATTTCTTGTAATCAATAATCTTATTGATATAAATCCCATTGCTTCGATGTCAAGTCCTAAAAAAGAAAAAAGAATCCCTGTTTTTTTAACTGAGCAGGAAATTCATAAGTTGTTTGATTTGCCGGATATAGATTGTAGAGATAGAGCAATGTTAGAGTTGTTATATTCTTCCGGTATCAGAATAGAAGAACTTGTTAGTACAAATTTAAAGGATATAGATCTTTTATCCGGAACAGTAAAAGTTTTTGGTAAAGGTTCGTCAGAAAGAATTGTGCCTGTTGGAGATATGTGTTTAATAGCAATAAAAAATTATATTGATCAAAGAAGAAAAGTTGGACAAGAGTGTAAAATAAATTCGCCTATGTTTTTAAATAGATTTGGTAAACGAATTACTTCAAGAGGGGCAAGAAAAGTTTTGCATGGTTGGTTTATTAAAGCAGGATATATTCAAAAAGTTTCTCCACATACTTTAAGACATACATTTGCAACACATATATTAGACAGAGGCTGTGACATTAGAAGTGTTCAAAAAATGTTGGGGCATAAAAATTTATCAACAACACAAATTTATACACATGTAACTTTGGAAAGCTTAAGAAAAATTTATAATAAAACTCATCCAAGAGTATAATAATGATAACAGAAAATATAAAAGTATTAATGGAAGATACAGGTTGTGAAGAAACAGAAGCAAGGTTAGCTCTTGAACTTGCTAATGATAATCTTGAACAAGCAATTATTAATATAGGTGTAATGTTAAAATATATTACAGCATATAAAGCTAAAATAAAATTAAAAAATGAAAATATCTTTGGTTTAATACATATAATAACAAATAATAAAAATCTTGATTTACTTAGATTTAGTTCTGTTATGACTTATAATCCTGTAATTTATGAACAATCAGCAACAATGGATTGGTTTTCATTTGAAAAGGCTATATATTCTTATCGTTTAGCTGTTGGTGTAACAGAAAAAGATACAAAGACTATAGAAACTAATTTCAGAGATTTCATATCAAGTAATTTAAAACAACATAAAATATTAACAGTTAATGATTTAGAAAATGTGTTCGAAGAATTTTTTGTTGATAATGATATTCAAGTAGAAATAGTTGCAGAAGAATTAACATTGAGAGATTTTAAAAAACTTCCAAATTATCTTCCTGATAGTCATTTGGGAACATCTGCTTTTCAAGATATGGTAGCTATAGAATTAGAAGTTGTGATACTTGAAGATAATGCAGGTAAGAAAGTTGAAAATATTGTAGAAGGAGATATGGTACTTGTGACGATTATAGATACTAGAGACATATCTCATTATTTAGGACATTTGATTGGTGCAATAAAAGACAATGAAATGATACCATTTGCAGCACCTGTACATAATATAAAAGAACAAGACAATTACTATGATGTATATGTGGAATATGCTAATTTAATTACTGGAATTTCTAAAGTTTCGAAAGGGAGAACTTTAAAAGTATTGGAATCTAAGAGATTACCGTGGTGGAAAGGACTTACTTCTATTTTTTCCCAGAAATAAAAATATCTTTAAATTGTATTTATTAACTTATTCATTTATGTAAAACTGTTGTAGTAATATGCCGAGGACGAGATTTGAACTCGCACCCCTTTGCAGGGACAGGCTTCTGAGACCTGCGTGTCTGCCATTCCACCACCTCGGCAAAGATATGAATTTATTGAGTTTTAAGTCTAAAAAATATATCATTTGCACAATCTAATGTCAAACTAGGAAAATATTATTATGGAAAAACGAAAAAAAGATATAGGCTTTTTTAAACTGGTAGATATTTTTAAACGGTTAAGAGGTAAAAATGGATGTGTTTGGGATAAGAAACAAACACATGAAACACTCATTAAATATTTGTTTGAAGAATCCAGAGAATTAAAAAAAGCTATTTTAAAAAAAGATATTGAAAATATTAAAGAAGAGTTAGGGGATGTGTTATTACAAGTTGTTTTTCATGCACAGATAGCAAAAGAAAGTAATCTTTTTGATATTTATGATGTAATAGAACATTTGAATAAAAAACTTATTAGAAGACATCCTCATGTTTTTGGTAAATCCAAAGTAAAAACGGAAGAAGATGTAATTAAACTTTGGAAAGATATCAAAAAAAAAGAAAAAAAATTAATAATTTAAAGAATTAATATATGTACATAATGTTGATTTTTAGATTATAAAATTATACAATTAGCACTATAAGTTTTAGAGTGCCAAAATGATTTTTATTTAAAGGAGTAGGATTATGTCAGAAACTGTTGATATTAAAAGTTTAAATGAAAAAGTTAAACAGCAATCTTTGGCTATTAAGGGATTATTGAATGAAGTTTCAAAAGTTATAGTTGGACAAAGTTATATTATAGAAAGAATGTTAGTTGGTCTTTTGTCAGATGGGCATATATTATTAGAAGGTGTTCCGGGTCTTGCTAAAACATTGGCTGTAAATACCATGGCAAAGGCAGTTTCCGGGGATTTTAAGAGAATACAGTTTACACCGGATTTATTACCTTCAGATTTAACTGGTACCCTAATTTATGATTCAAAACAAGGAAATTTCAATGTAAAAAAAGGACCTGTATTTGCAAATTTTATTCTCGCAGATGAAATTAATAGAGCTCCTGCAAAAGTACAAAGTGCTTTTTTAGAAGCAATGCAAGAAAGACAAGTTACAATAGGTGATGTTACTTATCCATTGCCGGATCCGTTTTTAGTTCTTGCAACACAAAATCCTATAGAGCAGGAAGGGACATATCCGTTAGCAGAAGCTCAAGTTGATAGATTTATGTTGAAATTGAAATTAGATTATCCTACTGAACAGGAAGAAAGAACAATTTTAGATAGATACTCCACGAGAAAAAAAATTGAAATAAATTCTGTTATAACACTACATGATTTAGAAGAAGCAAAAAAAGCTGTTGACGATATTTATGTTGATGAAAAAGTGAAGAATTATATAGTTGATATCGTTTTTGCTACTAGAAAACCTGAAAAATATAACCTAAAAGAATTAAAAAATCTTATAGCTTTTGGAGCATCACCAAGAGCAACAATTAATCTTAATTTAGCAGGTAAAGCTCTTGCTTTCTTAAATGGCAGAGGGTTTGTAACCCCTGAAGATATTAAGGATATTGGACCGGATGTTTTAAGACATAGAATTCTTACAACTTACGATGCAGATGCTCAAGAACTTACAAGTGATGATATAATAAAACAAATTTTTGATGGTGTTGAAGTTCCGTAATTTGTAAAGTTAATATTATAATTTGATATTTGGAGAATTTATAATTGTTAAATTCAGAAATTTTATCAAAAATTAAAAAGATAGAACTTAGATCAAAAAAACTTGTTGATGATGTTTTTTCAGGGAAATATCATAGTGTTTTTAAAGGTCATGGGCTTGAATTTAGTGAAGTTAGAGAATATGCTCCTGGTGATGATATAAGAAGAATTTCTTGGAGTGTTACAGCAAGAAGAGATAGAGCTTATATTAAGAAGTATGATGAAGAAAGAGAACAAACAGTAATGTTTGTTATAGATTTGAGTGCTTCAGGTCACTTCGGTAGTAAAAATATTACAAAAAATGAATTGATAGCAGAGTTAACCTCTGTCCTTGCTTTTTCTGCTCTAAAAAATAATGATAGGGCAGGACTTTTGGCTTTTACTGATATTGTAGAAAAATATATAAAACCTAAAAAAAATAAAAAGCACATATTAAAGTTAATAGATATTATTTTAAGTTATAAGCCACAGAATAAACAAACAAATATAGAAAATGCTTTAAGATATTTAAATAAATTATGTAAGAGAAAAGCTTTAGTGTTTTTAATATCAGATTTTCAAGATAAAAATTTTGATAAATTGTTAAAAGTGACATCTAAAAAGCATGATTTAGTTTGTGTTAAGATTTCAGATCCTAAAGAACAAGAAATTCCTAAAAAAGGTATTTTTACATTAGAAGACGCAGAAACTGGATTATGTATAGATGTTGATTTTTCATCAAAAGATATTCAAAACGAATACTATAAAAATTTCCAAGAACATAATAGTTATTTGAATAATATTTTTAAAACATCAAAATCAGATGTTATAGACATATCAACAGACAAACCATATATATTGGAATTGATTAAATTTTTTAAAAATAGGGAAACAAAAGTTATTAAGCATTATTAAAGTTAATAACAAAAAAACAAAGGGGTATTTAAATGAAAAAGGTATTAATATTAACTGTTGCAGTAGTAATATTTTTTATTAGTTTAAAAAATATTTTTTGTTTCCAAGTAAACCCTGATGAAAAAGATCCGATTGTGCAATATAACATCGGGATGATGTACTACAATGGAGAAGAAATAGATCCGAATTACCAAGAAGCATATAAATGGTTCAAAAAATCAGCTTTACAAGGCAATCCCAATGCACAATATGAAGTTGGCGGATTCCATGCTAGTGGAACCGGGGATATACGCCAAAGTGATGAAGAGGCTGTAAAATGGTATAAAAAAGCAGCAGTTCAAGAGCAAAATAGTGCACAATTTTATTTGGGTGAAATGTATGAAAATGGAGTAGGGGTGAAAAAAGATGCAAAAGAAGCTTTAAAATGGTACCAGAAATCAGCACAGAATGCTAATGTTGATGCTCAATATAAAATGGGTGAGTTATATTATAACGGAAGAATAGTAGAAAAAAATATTGAAGAAGCTGTTAAGTGGTATAAAAAAGCATCAGAACAAAATGATAGAAGAGCCCAGTATTGTTTAGGGAAAATGTATAAAAGAGGTGAAGGTGTAGACCAAAACATAGAAAAAGCTAGAGAATTATTTAAAGAATCAGCTGAATCTGGATATGATAAAGCTCAAATTGAATTAGGTGAATATTATTATAATAATAAAAATTATAAATCATCCTTTAATTGGTATAATAGAGCGGCAAAACAAGGTAATTCTTATGCTGAATATGTATTAGGTTTAATGTATTATTATGGAGATTTAGGATATAAAAATTATCCGGCAGCTCTTGAATATTTTAGACAAGCTTCAGTTAGTGATAACAAAGAAGCTATTTACATGTTAGGGGTGGTTTATTATGAAGGATTAAATACTGCACAAAATTATCCGCTTGCTTTTGAATATTTTAAAGAAGCAGCTACAACAAATAATGATAAAGAAGCACAATATATGATTGGTATTATGTATTCTAATGGTGAAGGTGTAGCACAAGATACAGATGAAGCAAAAAAATGGTTTAAGTTGGCAGCAGATCAAAATCATGAAGCATCTATAGAAAAACTTAAAAGTTTATCTATAGATGAAATAAAAGACAATGATATTGCTATAAGTACATCAACAACTGTACGAGAAAGTATAATATTAAGCACAGATACAGCAAAAAATATTGTTAATAGTACTTCTACAGTTATGATAAATGGGATTATTGCTAATACACAAATTATAAAATAAGAAGTAAAAATAGTATGAAAAAAAAGTTGCAAATAATAATTATACTCTTGTTAGTTTCCATAAATTGCTTTGCTTTTGAACAGAATTTTTCTCCACAAGATAATCTTACAGTTGGTGATAAAGCTACTTTAAAAGTCAAAGCAGATGGGTTAACTATAGATAATCTTGATAAAACAAAACTTCAATCTCTTAATTTTGGTGATTTTGAATTATTAGATATTCAGCCTAGTTCAACCGGTGGAATTGATTTTATCTTAACTTGTTTTAAATCAGGAAAAGTTGAGCTATTATCTGTAGATATTGCTTATACAGTTAATGATCAATCTAAATTTATTAAAACAAAGGCAAAACAACTAGAAATAAAGAGCGTTTTAAATCCACAAAAACCAAGTCAAGATATTTTAGATATAAAAGGTATTGTAGTATTTGGTCATGGTGTCTGGTGGTATTTGAAAATTCTATTTATAATTATTTTATTTTTAGTGTTGATATATTATATATATAAATTTTTTAAAAAAAGAACTCGTAAACAAACACAAGAAGAAATTATTCGTGCAATACCGCCAAAAGAATATGCATTATCACAATTAGAAAATTTACAAATACTTAATCTTATAGAAAAAGGTCAAATAAAAGATTACTACGATAAATTGTCAGATATTTTAAGATATTATGTATCAAGAGTATATAATATTGACGGACTTGAAAAAACTACTAATGAACTTTTTGTATTATTAAAAAATAAAGCTCCTTTAGATTATAACAGGGAACTTAAAAATTATTTAATAAGTTGTGATTTCGTAAAATTTGCGAAAGTAATCCCAACACAAGAAAATATAGAAGAGGATTTTAAAACAGCAAAGAATTTTGTGGAAAGAATATGAGATTTTTATATGTCTATTTACTATCATTAATACCAATAATATTAATACTATTTTTTTTGAAAGGAAAATATTATAAGAAAAGTTCGTTAAAATTTTCTTCAATTTTTTTATTTAATAATCAAAGAGGTTTAAGAACAAAATTTTTAATTTTGCCAAAAATTTTAATATTATTAGGAATAATTCTTGCCATACTTGCTTTAGCAAGACCACAAAGTTCATCTAAATATGAGATTTTTCAAGCAAATGGTATTGATATAATGTTAGTTATTGATACTTCAACAAGTATGGAAGCAATAGATCCATCTGTAAATCTGTCAAGAATAGAAAATGCAAAGGCAAGAGCAAAAGAATTTATATTAAAAAGAATAAGTGACAGGATAGGTATAGTAGTTTTTAGCGGGATAGCATTCACACAATGTCCATTAACATTAGACAAAGATGCTTTAATAAATTTTGTAGATTACATAAATACAAAAATTACGAAAGTAGATGGGACAGCTATCGGGAATGCACTTGCAACTGCTGTTAATAGGTTATCCAAAATAGACAGTAAAAGTAAAATTATTATTTTACTTACTGATGGGAATAATAATATGGGAGAGATTGATCCCTTGGTCGCTTCACAACTTGCAAAGGATAACAACATTAAAATATATACAGTAGGTATAGGTAGTCAAGATGACTATTATGAAGTTGAAGATATGTTTTTCGGTAAAAGACAAGTGAAAGCGCAAGGCATGGATTTAGATGAAAATCTATTAAAAGAAATTGCTGCAAAAACTGACGGAGAATATTTTTATGCACAAACATCAAAAGAATTATCAGAAGCTTTTGTAAGCATTGATAAACTTGAAAAGACAACAGTTGAATATACAAAATCAGTAAATTATAATGAACAATATATGAAATTTTTAATTCCTGCATTCTGGATTTTAGTTTTAGGTTTTATACTAAAACTTACAGTTTTTAAGAGGTTGCCATAAATGTTTCAAAATATTAATGCTTTATCACTTCTCATAGTTGTTGCTGTTGTAGCAGTGATATTTTTTATTTCATATAAATTATCAAAAAGAACAATAAATGAATTTACAAGTAGTTCTCTTTGGAATAATTTATTAAATATAAATTTTACAAGAGTTTTAATAAAAAATAGTTGTTTTATATTAGCATTATTTTTTATAGTTATTGCAATAGCAAGACCAAAGTGGGGCCTTAAACAAGTAGAAGCAAAATCTTTATCGAGTGATATTGTTATTGCATTAGATGTATCAAAAAGTATGTTAGCACAAGATTTAAAACCGGATAGATTAACAAGAGCAAAAATTGTTTTTAAAGATTTAACAGAACAATTGAAAGGGGAAAGAGTAGGATTAATAGCTTTTGCAGGGCAAGCTTATTGGCAATGTCCTTTAACCTCAGATATAAAAGCATTTGAGATGTTTCTTTCTCTTTTAGATACATCTGCTGTGCCTTTTGAAGGGACAAATATTGCGGCACCTATAGATTTAGCTTGTACGAGTTTAGAGAAAATTCCTTCAAATACAAAAGCGCTTGTAATCATTACTGATGGCGAAAGTTTTGATGGAGATTTAAATAAATCATTGCAACTGGCAATAGATAGCCAAACAAAAATTTTCTGTGTTGGAATAGGGACACAGAAAGGGGAACCTATTCCAACTTATGAAAATGGTGAATTTAAAGAATATCTAAAGGATGAAAAAGGTAAAACGGTTGTAACAAAATTAGATTCCGCTACATTAGAACAAATAGCTTTATCTACGGGCGGTAAATATTATAATTTAAGTCAGTCTTCTGTCAATAATTTAGCAACTAGACTTAATAAATTAGATAAAATAGAAGGAACAGCAAATATATTTAGTAATTTGGAAGATAGATATTATTACCCATTAGCTGTTGGAATAATATTTTTGTTGGCATATGTTTTTATACCGACAAGAAAAATTAAAAAGATTTAAAAAATTTAAAATATGGGAATGAAAAGAATAAGTTTATTATTATCAATACTTTTTTTAGCTGCCATCTCTTATGCAAATGAAGATATGGCTATAGGCACTAAACAATATAAAAAACAAGATTTTGAAAGATCAATAGAAAGTTTTTCAAAAGCACAAAAAGAAAAGCCAAAAGATGCTATGATAAATTATAATTTAGCTTGTGCATATTATAAAACAGGACAATATGACAAAGCTTTAGAATATTATGATAATGCTCTAAATGATACAGAAGATATAAATTTTAAAAGTTCTATTTTGTATAACATGGGAAACTCTGCATATAAAAAAGGTGACAAAGATTTATCTTTAAATTATTACAAATCTTCTCTGAAATTAAATAGTGCAGATATGCAAACAAAACATAATATAGAATTTATACAAAACGACAACAAACAGGATAAAAACGATAACAAAAAGAACAAAGATAATAAACAAAATAAAGATAAACAGAATCAGCAAGGTCAAAACAAAAAGCAAAATCAGCAACAAGACAAAGATAAAAAAAATAATCAGGAAAATCAGAAAAAAGATGATAAAAAAGAATCTCAGAATAAAAAAAATCAGAATTTGCTAGATTATTTTGATAATCAAGATAAACAAAATCATGATAAAGCAAAAGATGCTTTATCTATACAAAATAGTAAAACAGGGAAAAATTGGTGAGTTGTTATGAAAATTAAATTTATATATGTTGCTGTTATATGTTTTATATGTTCTGTATTTTCTTATGCAGATAATATACAGATGAAGTCTAGTGTTAGTTCAACATCAGTTCCGCTAAATGAAGCTTTTCAACTTACAATTTCTATAAGTGGAGACTCTAGGTCTTTGCCGGATTTTTCTGCACCGACATTAAAAGATTTCAATACTTATGCAAGTTCTCAATCAAAAAATTTTTCTATCATTAATGGTAAGATAAGTAATGCAGTTAATTATGTATATACTTTAGGTCCAAAAAAAATTGGAGAATATGAAATACCCTCTTTTAAATTGACATATAATGGGGAAACTTATGAAACTCAACCAATAAAAATAACAATAGAACCAGCAAAAAATGTAAATTCTGTTTCTGTACAAAATACACAAGTACCGCAATATAAACAGTCACCATCGCAAGTATATAATTTCGACACATCTAAAGCAGTTTTTGTTCAGGCAAATGTTGATAAAAAAACAGCTTATGTAAATGAAAAAATAACATATACGTTTGCATTTTATACATCAGTTAATTTGCTTTCTAATCCATCATATCAAGCTCCAAATTTTACGGGATTTTTTAATGGGCAAACTTCACAGAATAATTACAGAACAAAAATTAATGGAAGAGATTATATAGTTACAGAAGTTTCTACTGAATTGTTCCCTCAACAGGAAGGATTAATTACAATTGGCAGTTCTGTAATACAAGTGTCAATTGAGGATTTTGCTAAAGCTCAAGATGATTTTTTCTCAAGTTTTTTTAGGAGAAGTAAAAATGTTGAATTGTCGACAGATAAGATAAATATAAATGTTTTAAAAGTTCCAGAAAATATTGATATGGTTGGTAATTTTGATATAAATATTAATGTAGACAATAAACAGAAAAAAGAAAATGAACCGTTTGATTTAAAAATTGTTGTATCAGGTAATGGTAATATAAAAACAATACAAGAACCGGAGATTGTTTTATCAGATAATTTAAAGAAATATGAAACATCAGAAAAAATATTAGTTAATGATAATAAAGAAACAGGAAAAGAATTTACAACATTAATTATGCCATTGAATTCAGGAGAAGGTGAAATTAGAATATTATCTGGGAAATATTTTGATCCAAAAATAAAACAGATAAAAAATTTAAAAACAAAAATAATAAAAGTTAATGTTTTAGAAGATTCTGCAAATAAAGAATATAAACAGGAACTTTCTACCGGTGTTGTAGACCAAACAGATTTTAAAAATTTACAACAACAAATTCCTCAAAACATAAATCTATCATTCATATTTAAAGTGTATGCTTTTTTTAAAAAACCGATACTTTGGATATTATTAGGAATAATTTTATTTATAATGATTTGTATCAAAATCTTTTTAAGATACAAAAAATATATTAATAAAGATCAACAGAAATTAAAAAATAAAAAAGCTTATAAGAAATCAAAGAAATATTTTCAAAAAGCTAAAAAAACTAAAAATAATAAAGAATTTTATTTGCTAATGTATAAAGGTTTGTTAGAATACTTTGCATCTGTTTTAGCAAAATCTGCTGACGGACTTACAGCTTATAAAATTAGAAAGGATTTAGAAGAAAAAAATATAGATATAGAACTTATAAATTCAATAGAAGGAATTTTAGAGGAATGCACAACAGTGTTGTATTCACAGGCTAAACATAATGACAGCTTAAAATTTGAGGAATTTTATGATAAAACTTTTGAAATTTTGAAAAAATTAGATATATGAGATATGATTGATAAATAAAGATATATTGCAATATTTGTACATAATTTGATAGAATTAACATATAATAAGGTGGCCGGAAGGTCGCCTTTTGTTTTTATAGGAAAAAATAATGAACATTACAGAGCAAATTGAAGAACTTCTATTACCTATTGCAGCTGAGCAAAAAGTTGAAATTGTTGATATTGAATATGTAAAAGAAGAAGGACAGAAAGTATTAAGAATTTTTATTGATAGTGAAAATGGTGTAAATCTTGATTTATGTGCAAATATGAGTAATTTGTTCGGAGTAAAGCTTGATGAAAATGATTTTTTAAAAGAACAATATGTTTTAGAAATTTCTTCACCGGGAATAGATAGAATTTTAAAGAAAGAAAAAGATTTTATTAGATTTAAAGGTTTTCAAATAAAAGTAAATACAATTGTTGCAATTAATGGACAAAAACATTTTAATGGTAACTTAGTTGCTGTTGGCAGCGGCAAAATTGTGATTGATGATTTGACAAATAAAATTTTAGAGATAGAAATAGCAAATATTTTAAGAGCAAAAGTTAATACAGAATTTAATGGAGGAGAAAATGTCGGAAAAAAGTGAACTTTTAAATGCACTTGAGACAATACAAAAAGAAAAGAAGATACCTAAGGAAGAAATTTTGCATGTTATTGAGAATGCTTTAGTTTCTGCATATAAAAAACATGTTGGTAAAAATGTTAATGTTGAAGCAAAAGTAGACCCTGAAAGTGGAGCTATGATGGCTTGTGTTATTAAAAAAGTAGTAGATCATGTTACAAATTCTTTACTTGAAATAACACCTCAAGAAGCAAAAAAAATTGGACAGAGTAATAAAGTTGGTGATGATGTAAAGATTCCTCTTGACACTGATGATTTTTCAAGAATAGCAGCACAAACTGCTAAGCAAGTTATCGTTCAGAAAATTAGAGAATCAGAACGAGATTCATTATATGAAGAGATGAAGGGCAAAATTGGTGAGATGGTAAATGGGTCTATATACAAGATAGCTAATAGAAATATTATTGTCGATTTGGGTAGAAGTGAAGCTATTTTGCCTATTTCAGAACAAGTATTTAAAGAAAAATTTTCAGTTGGTCAACATATAAGAGCTATAATTATAAAAGCAGAAAAGAATATAAAAGGGCCTAATACAGTTCTTTCAAGAGCTCATCCTGATTTAGTTAAAGTTTTATTTGAGTTAGAAGTTCCTGAAATTTATGAAAAAGTTGTTGATATAGTTAATATTGTCAGAGATCCGGGAATGAGAACTAAAATTTCTGTTGTTTCTCATAATCCAAAAGTTGATCCGGTAGGTGCTTGTGTTGGTGTTAAGGGTGCAAGGATAAAACCTATTATTGATGAGCTCAGAGGTGAAAGAATAGATTTGATTGCTTATTCAGCAGATCCTGTTAAATATATTACATCAGCTCTTTCTCCAGCAAAGGTTTTAAGTGTAGCTATAATTTCTGAAGAAGAAAAAAAAGCAGAAGTTATCGTTTCCAATGATATGCTTTCTTTAGCTATTGGAAAATCTGGGCATAATGTCAGACTTGCAGCAAGACTTACAGGATGGCATATTGATGTAAAATCAGAAGAGCAAAAAAAACAAGAAAGTGAACAAAAGGTAGAACAGCAAACATCTGCTCTTGAACAATTAAGTGGTGTTAGTGATAAAATTATAGAACTTTTAGTTCAGGCAGGACTTACAAATATTAAAAAAATAGCTGAATTAACTATAGAAGATTTGACAACTTTACCTGGTATTGGACCAAAAACAGCTGAAAAAATAATTGCTGCTGCAAAGGAAGTAATTTCTCAAAAATAGGAGTTGATAGAATATGACGATTGCAAAAAAAACATCTGTAAACAAAGATTTAGAAGAAGATAAAAAAACTAAGAAAGTTGTTAATAAAACTAAAATTGCTCCTAAAAAAGTTAAAACATCAGCTTCTAATGATGAAGTTAAAAAATCAGGAAAAACAGCTGTTGTTAAAAAAACTGTTATTGCAAAAAAAGTTGTTGATACAACTACTTCTAAAGCTTCTAAACAGAAAGAAACAACTCCTAAAAAAACAAAACCAACAACAGTTAAAAAAGCAGCTGCTAAAGTTATAAAAAAAGAAACACCAAAAAATGAAAAAATAGTCCCTAAGAAAGTTCATGTACAACATCATAAAGAACAAGTTGAAGAACAACCAAAAATTAATCAACAAGAACAAGTTAAAGAGGTCAAAAGAGTTGAACATGTACAACAGCAGCCTGTAAAACAAAATGTACAAGAACAAGTTATTGAAAAAAAAGAAGAGTTACCAGTTCAATTAAAAGTTGAGCAAAAAAATGAATCAAAAAATGAAGTTTTGCAACAAGCTTTGCCAATAATTAATATAAATGAACTTATTACTGTTAAAGATTTAGCTGAAAAGATGAAGATGAAAGTAGGTGATATATTAAGAAAATTAATGTCAATGGGTAGCCTTGCAACAATTAACCAAAGACTTGATATTGATATAGCTATGCTATTAGCAAATGAGTTCGGGTTTGAAGCAAAATTAGTTTCTTTATATGCCGAAGAACATATTGAAGAAGAAAATCAAATAGATGATATTAAAAATCTTTTACCAAGATCGCCAATTGTTACTATAATGGGACATGTTGATCATGGAAAAACATCTTTGTTAGATGCTTTGAGACATAGTAATGTTATTGCCGGTGAAGCAGGTGGTATTACGCAGCATATAGGTGCTTATAGAGTTAAGACATCGACAGGAGAAATTACATTTTTAGATACACCAGGTCATGAGGCTTTTACGGCTATGAGATCTAGAGGGGCAGATGTAACGGATATAGTTATATTAGTTGTTTCTGCAACAGATGGTGTCATGCCTCAAACAATAGAAGCAATAAATCATGCTAAAGCTGCAAATGTTCCAATAATAGTTGCTGTAAATAAAATAGATTTGCCAACAGCAGATCCTGAAAAAATAAGACAAGAGATAAGTAATTATGGGCTTCTTCCTGAAGAATGGGGTGGAGATACTATAATGGTTGATATATCAGCTAAACAAAAAATTAATATAGATAGCTTATTAGAATTAGTTCAACTAAAAGCAGAAATGATGGAATTAAAAGCAAATCCGAATAAGAAAGCAGAGGGAGTAGTTGTAGAAGCTAAGCTTGATCCTAAAAAAGGAACAATTGCTACTATACTTGTCCAAAGTGGTACTTTAAAAGTTGGAGATCATTTAGTTGTAGGTACAACTTATGGTAAAGTAAGAGCAATGATTGATGAATATGGTAAGAGATTTGATAAAGCTATACCAAGTATGCCTGTTGAGGTGTTGGGTATAAATGAACCGCCACAGGCAGGTGATAAATTTATAGTATTAGAACATGAATATCAAGCAAGAGAAATAGCAAATGCCAGAAAAGAAAAAGTCAAAGTTGATTCTTTAAGACCTAGAAAACATTTATCTTTGCTTGATGTTAATGCAGGTAAAGTTAAAGATTTAAGAATTATTTTAAAAACTGATGTTCAAGGATCACTTGGGGCTTTATGTGATGCACTTGAAAGAATGTCTAATTCAGAAATTAATTTAAAAATTATACATAAAGGTGCTGGTTCAATTACAGAATCAGATGTAGTTTTAGCAGCAGCTTCAGATGCTTTGATAGTTGGTTTCAATATAAGACCTGATGCTTCTGTTGAAAAACTTGCAGAAACAGAGGGTGTAAGTATAAATGTATATAGAATTATTTATGAATTAATTGCAGATATTAAAGCTGCAATGGAAGGACTTCTTGATCCTGATACAAAAGAGAGGATTATTGGTAAAGCTATAGTTAAACAAGTATTTAAACTTTCATCAGCAGGTACTGTTTCCGGCTGTACTATAACAGAAGGTAAGGCTCAGAGAGGTGTTAAAATTAGACTTCTTAGAGATAATGTCATAGTTTTTGAAGGAAATACTGCTGCTATTAAAAGATTTAAAGAAGATGTCAAAGAAGTTGAAAAAGGTTATGAATGTGGAATTTCTATTGAAAAATTTACAGATATAAAAATTTCTGATATTATAGAATTCTTTACAATAGATAAAACAGCTAGAAAATTAATAGAGGAATAAACTTTGAAAGCATATAAAAGATCTACAAGAGTAGCAGAATTAATACAAGAAAAAATTGTCGGAATTTTAAGAGATGTGAAAGCTCTTAATAAAGGATTACTTACAGTGACTAAAGTAAAACTTACAGATGATTTACAAACTTGTAGGATTTTTTATTCTGTTATAGGAAGTCAAGATGATATTGAAAATACATCAGTTGTTTTAAAAGACAATATTAAACAAATAAGATTTCAATTAGCCCATGCTGTTAATTTAAGAAGAACTCCGACTATTGAATTCCAATATGATGATTCAGGAGAAAAATCCGTAAGAATTTTTGAACTTTTTGATAAAATAGAACAAGAGAAGAAAGAAAATGAATCTACATCTCAAGAATAGTCCAAAAGAAGAAATTTTAAGAGCAATTGTTAATATAATCAAGCAATCAGAAACTTTTTTTATAGCAGGTCATATTAAACCGGATGGAGATGCCATTGGCTCTGGTTTAGCTTTATCATCTGTACTAAGAAGATTGGGTAAAAAAGTTGTGCATTGTTCCATAGATCCAATACCTGCAGATATGCTTTTTATGAAAGGTGCAAGAAATATTAAAGTTACAAATAAAATAAAAACTAATTTTGATTGTGCAATTATTTTAGAATGTATAGATTTTGAAAGAATGGGTAACATTATTAGTCCCAGCCAAGCAAAAAACATAATTAATATAGATCACCATTTAGCACACAAAAATTTTGGTAAAGTTAATTATGTTGTTCCTAATTCATCTTCAGTGGCAGAACTTATATATGATGTTTTTTTAGCTTTAAAAATAGAACCAAATAAAATAGAAGCTGAAAATTTATATATTGGAATTGTTACAGATACAGGGAGATTTCAACAATTAAACACAACGGCTAACTCTCATTTTGTCACAGCTCAATTATTGCAATATGGTGTAAAATCAAATAAAATCTGTAAAAAATTATTTTTGACAACACATATTAATAAGTTAAAATTATATGGCTTTGCTTTATCAAATATACAAACAGATTTAAATGAAAAATTTGTATATATTAAATTAACAAAAGATATGTTTAAAAAATCTCAAGCTGTTGATACAGACACCGATGGTATTATAAGTTTTTGTATTTCTGTTCCAAATGCAGTAGTCGGTTGTGTCTTTAAAGAAATAGATAACAAAACAACGAAAGTGAGTTTAAGATCAATTGAAAGATTTAATCTGTTAGATCTTATAAGTCAGTTTAATGGTGGTGGTCATAAAAATGCTGCGGGTTGTACAATTAATGCCGATATAGATACTGCCGCAAAACAATTAATAAATGCATTTAAGGATAAGTTAAGTGCAAAATAATGATTATTCAGGTCTTATTGTTGTAAATAAGCCTGTTGGAATAACTTCTTTTAAAATCGTTAGTATAATAAGAAAAACATTACAGGTAAAAAAAGTTGGACATTGTGGCACATTGGATCCTTTAGCTAGTGGATTGATGCTGATTCTTGTTGGTAAAGCCACAAAGTTACAAGATAAATTTATGAAACAGGATAAAGTTTATAGAGCCAGCATAGAACTTGGGATAAAAACGGATAGTGGGGATCTTGCAGGTAAAGTAATTTCACAATCTGATTATGCTCATGTTACTATAGAACAAATTAAAAAAGTTTGTGAAAGTTTTATAGGATCAATAGAACAAATACCTCCAATGTTTTCTGCTTTAAAAGTTAAAGGAAAAAAACTTTATGAACTTGCCAGAAAGGGTATTACAATAGAAAGAAAGAAAAGAAAAGTGACAATATATAGTATTGATGTATTAAATTTTAAAGAAAATATTATAGATATAATAGTTAAATGTTCTAGTGGGACATATATTAGAACTTTAGCAGAAGATATAGGTAGAGAATTAGATACCGATGCTGTATTAAGTAATTTGATTCGAGAAGAAATCGGGGATTATAAATTAAATCAATCTATAATTTGTAATATTGATAATATTGATAAAAATTTAGTAATTGATAATCTTATACAAATTTAATCAAATAACAAAATTAAACAAACAAAAAGTCCAGACTTTTTACTAGAAGTCTGGACTTTTTGTTTGTTAGTTTATTATTTTGAAGCTTTACCTTGATTAGCCACAGCTTCCATAGCTTTTTTAACAGCATCTGGGTCACCAATATAATAACTTTTAATTGGCTTTAAGTTTTCATCTAATTCATAAACTAATGGCATAGCTGTAGGTAAATTTAAATTAACTATATTAGCTTCACTTATATTATCTAAATATTTTATTAAAGCTCTTAAACTATTGCCATGAGCAGCAATAATAATTTTTTTACCGGCTTTTATATTAGGAACTATTTCTTCATTCCAGAAAGGAATAACTCTGGCAACAGTATCTTTTAAACATTCTGTAAGAGGAATAATATTTGAATCTAAATCTTTATATCTTGGATCATTACCTGCATATCTTTCATCAGAAATATCTAGTGGTTGAGGAGGAATATCATAACTTCTTCTCCATATTTTTACTTGATCTTCTCCATATTTTTCTGCTGTTTCAGATTTATTTAAACCTTGTAAAGCTCCATAATGTCTTTCATTGAGTTTCCATGATTTTTTTACTGGTATCCACAAGCTATCCATTTGATCTAGTACATTGCATAAAGTTTTTATTGCTCTTTTAAGAACAGAAGTATATGCTAAATCAAAAGTAAAACCATCTTTTTTTAATTGTTGACCCGCCTTAATAGCTTCTTGAATTCCCTTTTCAGATAAATCTACATCTGTCCAACCTGTGAATTTGTTTTCTTTGTTCCAAGTGCTTTCGCCATGTCTAATTAAAACTAATTTATACATCCTTATTACTCCTCCTATTTTATTGCTTTTATATAAAACACTTCATTATTATCGATAATTTTGATATTTTTAAATCCTGCTTTTTTAAACATAAAAGACATATCATCATTGCTTTGGAAAATGTCATCAGCAATAATGCCTCCTACTTTTTTATGACGAGCATTAATAATCTCTTTTGAATCAGAATGAGCAAGCAATATTATAGCATTATTTTGTAATATTCTGAAAATTTCAAATAGGGCTTTTTGTTTGTCTTCAAAATGAGGAAAAGAATTGAAGATAATAGCTTTAGAAAAAGTATTATCGTCAATTGGAATATTTTCAACATTTGATACTAAATAATTAATATTATTTTTGAATTTTTCTTTTGCTTTATTTATCATGCTTTGAGAAAAATCAAGCTCTGTAATTTTGTTATGATCTTTTATATATTTGCTTAAATAAGGAACAAGTACTCCGGTTCCGCTACCAATGTCTAGGATAGTGTCATTTGATTGTAAATTTAATAGAGGTAATATTAAATTTACAATTTTGTTTTCTTTTAAAGGACAGATATCTTTGTCCCAGATATCTGCATTTATATCAAAAAAATGTTTTCTTTTCATAATTTCTCTTTTTTGAAAATATAACTGAGATCAGAAACAATGAACAAGATAATAATATTATTGTTGCTCCAACTGGTAAAGCTGTAATCGTAGATATAAACAATCCTAAAATGCAAGCTGTTATTGCAAAAGCAGATGAGATAATATACATAGTACTTGTTCTATATGTAAGTTGATATGCTGATGCTGAAGGTAATGCAATCAAACTATAAATTAGTAATCCACCAATTGAATGTAAATTTAAACTAACAATTATTGATGATAAAATCAACAAAACATAAAATATCAATTTTTCAGGAATCCCGCAAGCTCTAGAAATTTCTCTGTTAAATAAAATAGCAAGTATTCCTCTATGAAAAATTATAATAAAAGATATTAGTAATACTGTAGCAATACTAATTAATATAACATCTCGCCAAGTAGTTGTTAGAATATTACCCCACATAAATCCTAAAACTTCAGCTCTGTAATCTTTCAACATTCCTATAAATAAAAAAGCAATACCTAACATAAAAGAAAAAAGTAAACTAATTGATATGTTGTTATGTAATTTAGTTTTTTCAGCTACCGGATCAATAAAAATAGATGATCCAATACAGAAAATGAACCCACATAAAACAGGATTTATTCCTAATAATAATCCTGTCATAGCACCGGCAAAAGCTGCATGAGACATCGCAACACCAATAAATGGGATATTTAATAATAAAATCCATACTCCGATAATCCCACAAGAAATGCCACCTAAAATTGACATTATTAAAGCTCTATTAAAGAATGAATAATTAAAAAAATCTAAAAATTCCATATTTATAAATTATATAACTCCTGAAATTGTTTGTTGTTAAAAATATCTTCTTTTTTACCAAACTTTACTATTTGACCATTGGATATAAAAAGTAGTTTATTGCAACTTTTTGGTATTTGTGATAAATTGTGAAGCACTATTAAAATTGTGACTGTTTGTTGTTGGTAAACAAAATCAATAGTATTCAAAATATCTTTTTGAGCTTTGTTATCTAAATTTGATAATGGTTCATCCATTAGAATTAGTTTTGCATCTTGTGCTAAAACTCTAGCAATTGACAATTTCTGAGCTTCGCCGCCAGAAAGTTTTCCAATAGGAGTATTTATTAAATCTATAATGCCAACATTTTTTGCTATATCTTCTATTAATTGAGAATCATTATATGATAGTTTTTTTAATATACCATATTTTGCTGAGAGTCCAATTGAAATTACTTCTTTAACTGATATCGGAAGGAATGGATCAAAATAATTACTTTGCGGAATATATCCTATTTTGTTTTTTATTTTATTACTGATATCTTCCTCAAAGATTTTAATTTTCCCGGAAGTAGGTTTTATCAATGCATTAATAATTTTTAAGAGAGTACTTTTTCCTGCTCCATTTGGACCGATAATAGCAACACAGTCTCCATAATTAAATTCTAGATTGATATTTTGCAAAATATATCTAGAATTGTTTGCTATTAAATTTATATCTGATAACAAAACAGCAGTATTCATTATAAACCCTTATCAAGTTTTGCAACATTATCTTTTAAAGTATTAATATAAGAATTACCAAGAGGGAAATTACTAATAACAATGTGCTTTAATTTTAAATCTTTACTAAGTATTCTTCCAATGTCTGTGCCAACTTGTAAATTATCTACAATTATTTTTACTTTATTCGTTTTAATTTTTTTTGCTAATTTCATCATTTCTGATGAAGGGATATCTTCTGATTTTCCATATTCAATTACAACTTCAAATCCTAACCATTGAACGAAATCAGAGATTCTATTATTACAAGCAACTTTTGTATCGTATCTTTTAACATTGTTTTTTGCTATTTCATCTGCGAGATGATTCACTTTAAATATATAATTTAAAAAATTTTGTTCGTAATAGTTTTTATTATCTGCATCCCAAACTACAAATAAGTTTTTTATTTCTTCTGCACCCCTAACATTTATGTATGGAATCATTAAATTGCCTTCAGTTTGAAATTCTCTGTAAACTATACCAAGATTACCAATTTTGAATTTTAAACTTTTTACCCATGGTTGCCAAGAGTGATATAGAATTATATTGCTTTTTGCTATTTTTTTCATTAATACAGGATCAATATCATTATTGCTAGGACACATTGTAGGTTGAATCATAGTTATTATTTCAACTTTATCTTTACATATTTCGTTGACTAAATTTGCTAAATGTGAAGTTGTAACTGTAATTTTTATTTTTTTCTGTGGTAATCTGGATTCAGAAAGAGCTGATTTATATGGCAAACAAATTGATATTAATAATATGAAGATAAACATTTTAAATTTCATTGGTATTCCCGCCGTTTTTAGTTTCTTGATTAAATCTATATTCAACTTCCCCTTCAGCAATAACTCCAAGTTCAGATTTTACAATTCTTTCCATATGTGAAGGTTTTGTTTCAAGATAATATAATCTTTTCTTATATTCTAAATTAGATTGCTCTGCAAGTTCTAAGTTAGATGATAATTTATAATATTCAACATATCTTGAAAATATTTTTCTAGCAGTTGGATTAAATATTAAGTAAGTTAAAAGTATAATTAATAATATATATATATATATAGAACGTTTTTTTTTGTTCATAGTTAT
>Ga0265294_10002075_pt1 | contig 26501 bp, 21 predicted proteins | sample MunlanPumphouse3_FD_192504 | JGI IMG/M metagenome (GOLD analysis project Ga0265294, IMG submission 192504) | Groundwater microbial communities from a municipal landfill in Southern Ontario, Canada - Pumphouse #3 | ecosystem: Environmental > Aquatic > Deep subsurface > Groundwater | place... | reverse complement strand
TTGGGGGTTCAACTCCCTTCATCGGCTCCATAGCTGTGGAGAGGTTCCCGAGTGGTCAAAGGGAACAGACTGTAAATCTGTCGTCAGTCGACTTCGGAGGTTCAAATCCTCCCCTCTCCACCATTACTCTTAGCGGGAGTAGCTCAGTTGGCTAGAGCATCAGCCTTCCAAGCTGAGGGTCGCGGGTTCGAACCCCGTTTCCCGCTCCATATATTTGTCAGTCTAAATTAGGTGGAAAAAGTCAGTAAGCTCAAGTAGCTCAGTCGGTAGAGCGCATCCTTGGTAAGGATGAGGTCACCGGTTCAATTCCGGTCTTGAGCTCCACCCTGAACAGCAGTTTGCGGGGAAAGCCCCGCATTTATGCTTTATTTTTTATAGCGAATAAACAAGGACATGGAATAGGAATTCCAGGAGGAACAATGGCAAAAGAAAAATTCGTACGTACCAAGCCACACGTAAATATAGGTACGATCGGTCACATTGACCATGGTAAGACTACGCTCACCGCGGCGATCACTTCTTACCTCGCAAAGAAGGGCGGAGCCAAAGTCCGTTCCTTTGATAGTATTGATAACGCACCAGAAGAAAAAGCTCGTGGTATAACCATTGCCACCAGTCACGTTGAATATGAAACCGAAAAGCGTCACTATGCACACGTTGACTGCCCTGGCCACGCTGATTATATCAAGAATATGATCACCGGTGCCGCTCAGATGGACGGAGCTATCCTGGTGGTAAGCGCTTATGATGGTCCTATGCCTCAAACTCGTGAGCACATCCTGCTCGCCCGTCAGGTAGGCGTGCCTGCCATCGTGGTTTTCATGAACAAATGCGATCTCGTTGATGACGAAGAGCTGCTTGACCTTGTCGAAATGGAAGTTCGTGAACTTCTGGACAAGTATGACTTCCCTGGCGACGATATCCCTGTGCTGCGCGGTTCAGCTTTGAAGAGCTTGAATGGCGATGCGGAAGCAGAAGCTCAGATCCAGGCATTGATGGATGCTGTGGACGATTATATTCCGATGCCCGATCGCGCGGTTGACAAACCCTTCCTCATGCCTGTGGAAGACGTATTTTCCATTCCTGGCCGTGGCACAGTAGCTACCGGTCGTGTGGAACGCGGCATCATCAAAATGCAGGACAAGGTAGAGCGCGTAGGTATCCGCGAGACTGTAGAGACCACCTGTACCGGTGTGGAAATGTTCCGTAAGCTTTTGGATCAAGCCCAGGCTGGTGACAATGTTGGCTTGCTGCTGCGCGGCTTTGCCAAGACAGACGTGGAGCGCGGAATGGTGCTTGCAAAACCGAAATCCATCAAGCCGCATACCAAGTTTATCGGCCAGACCTATATCCTGACCAAGGAAGAGGGTGGCCGTCACAAACCGTTCCAAACCGGATACCGTCCTCAATTCTACTTGCGTACTACAGACGTTACCGGCTCTCTGGAGCTTCCTGAAGGCATCAAAATGGTAATGCCCGGTGACAACGTGGAGATTATCGCAACCCTTATCACACCTATTGCTATGGAGACAGGTCTTCGCTTTGCTATTCGCGAAGGTGGACACACCATCGGCAGCGGCGTGGTATCTTCTATCATAGAATAATATCTGGTAAAGAAAGATGAGAGATATTATCACTTTAGCTTGCGAAGAATGCAAGAATCGTAATTATACGACTACTCGCAACAAACGCAAGAACCCGAGTAGAATGGAGCTGAAGAAATTCTGCCCAAACTGCCGGAAACACACAAATCACAAGCAGCGCTAAGCAGGCTGTAGAAATATATGTTGCAGGACAGTAGTTCAACTGGTAGAGCACCGGTCTCCAAAACCGGGGGTTGCGGGTTCGATTCCTGCCTGTCCTGCCACATTCTTAGCTGCGGCGAGAGCCCCGAAGGTATTTGGTAAAATAATGAAATTTGCAGAAGTAAGTCGCTTTTTCCGCGATGTACGTTCCGAGATGAAATCCGTAAGCTGGCCTACCAAGGACGACCTCAAAGAAGGCACGGTGGTAGTATTAGTAATGTCTGCCATTGTAGCAATCTTTTTGTCTTTGGTGGATTTTGGCTTTGCGCGTATCTTGGAACTGCTCTTTTAAGAGGACAAAGAAGTGGCAAAGAAATGGTATGTACTCCATACCTATTCCAGTTTTGAGAATAAGGTAAAGACCGCGATCGAAAAGGGTCTGGAAGGAACCGAAATGCAAGAATCTGTAGGTCAGATTCTGGTGCCGGTCCGTAAGACTTTTATCATCCGGGATGGCAAAAAGATAGAACGAGAGCGTAAGGTTTTTACCAGTTATGTGATCATAGAAGCAGACCTGACTCCAGAGCTGAAGACGTATATCCTCAGTCTGGCTGGGGTAACCAGCTTTTTGGGGATGAGCAAACAGCACAAGGAGCCCACTCCTTTGCCACAGGACGAGGTCGATCGACTTTTGGGCATTGCAGACCCGGATCGGGATTTTAAGACTTTTTCGTATTTGCCGGGCGATATGGTACGAGTAACATCGGGTCCTTTTACGGATTTTGAAGGGATAGTGCAGAAGACAGCTGATGAAGGCAACAAGCTGGTGATAGACGTCACAGTGTTTGGACGTCGCACGCCTGTAGAGCTGAGTGGAAGTCAGGTAGAACTGATTAGGAAATAGATTAAAAGACAAGAGGAAATAAGAAAATGGCAAAACCAAAAAATGCCGCAGCAATCTTAAAATTGCAACTTCCAGCCGGAAAGGCGACCCCGGCTCCTCCAGTGGGCCCTGCTTTGGGCCAGGTTGGAGTAAATATTCCAGAATTTTGCCGCCAGTTTAATGAAAAGACTCAGGATCAGCCCGGAATGGTTTTTCCGGTGGTGATCTATGTAGCAAAGAATAAATCTTTCACTTTTGAGATCAAGACTCCGCCTGCCAGCGTACTGATAAAGAAAGAAGCTGGATTGGCCAAAGGTTCTTCTACTCCGAATACAGACAAGGTCGGAAAGCTGAACCGTGCCCAGTTAAAGACGATAGCTGAGCTCAAAATCCAGGATATGAATTGTCATTCCCTTGAATCCGCTATGAGTATGATCGCAGGTACTGCACGTAGCATGGGCGTCACCACTGACGGCTAAATGCTCTGTTGCAGGAGATAGTATTCACAAAGGAGATTCAATGAAACATAGTAAAAGGTACAAAGTCGCCTATGCGATGTTTGACCGCCAAAAGAGATTTGATCTTGACGAATCGATCAAGCTACTAAAGAGCCTTCCGGCTTCGAAGTTTGATGAGACCGTCGAGCTCCATTTCAATCTTGGCGTGGACCCTCGCAAAGCAGATCAGCAGATCAGAAACTCGCTGGTATTACCTCATGGAACAGGTAAGACCATGCGCGTGCTGGTTTTTGCTGAAGGTGACAAAGCAGAAGAAGCCAGAAATGCTGGCGCCGATTACGTTGGCGTGGATGATCTCATCGAAAAAATCACCGGTGGTTGGTTTGATTTTGACGTAGTGATCTCCACTCCGAACCTGATGGGACGTATCGGTAAATTAGGCCGTGTCCTTGGTCCGCGTGGACTGATGCCAAATCCCAAAGTGGGAACTGTAACAATGGATGTAGCTAAAGCCGTGGAAGAATCCAAAGGCGGAAAAGTAACCTATCGTGTAGATAAGTTTTCCAATCTGCATATCCCGGCGGGGAAGATCAGCTTCCCTGAAGAGCATTTGAGAGCCAATCTCAAATCCATCCTTGCTGCCATTCTCAAAGAACGCCCAGCCACCTTGAAAGGCGTTTATATCAAAAGCATCACCCTATGCACTACCATGGGCCCCGGAATTAAACTACAGGTCGCAAGCGCAACCTTGGCAGCGAAAAGCTAAAGGAGGCACAAGTAATGGTTCAAGAATATAAGAAAATTAAAGTCCAGAACCTGGTCGAAAGACTACGTGGCGCAAAAGCGATTGTACTGGTGGATTACAAGGGAATTAACATCGAACAGGTGAACGAGCTGCGCAAACGCTTTCGAGCGGAAAATGTAGATTACATGGTGCAGAAAAATACCCTGCTCAAAATTGCATTGAACGAACTCGAAATCACGGAATTGGATGAATATCTGAACGGCCCCACTGCGGTGGCGATTTGCCTCGATGATGAAGTATCACCCGCTCGCGTGGTCTCACAGTTCAAAAAAGAGATTATGGAAGATGCTGATTTTCCAAGCTTCAAGGCCGGATACGTGGCAGGACACGTATTTAGCGTAGAAGAACTCAGCTTTTTGGCTAAACTTCCTACCCGCGAAGAACTTCTGGGTCAAGTTGTGGGCGGCATGGCCGCACCGCTTACCGGATTCATGGCGGTAAATCTGGGCATAATCCGCAAATTCTTCTATGCGGTGAATGCCATCATAGACAAACAAGCTGATGTTAGCTAATAAAAAATTATTCATATATCCGATGGAGGAAAGATGTCCGATAAAAAACAACAAGTAATTGACCTTATTAAAGAAATGACCGTTCTTGAGCTCTCTGAACTCGTAACAGAGATGGAAGACATATTTGGCGTATCCGCAGCCGCTCCAGTGGCCGCTATGGCTGCTCCTGCCGCCGCTGAAGCCAAAGAGGAACAGACTGAATTTGACGTGATCCTTACCAGTGCTGGTGAGAAGAAGATCAACGTGATCAAAACCGTACGTGAAATCACCAACCTTGGCCTCAAAGAAGCCAAAGATTTAGTGGATAGCGCACCGAAAGCGATCGCTGCAAAAGTGAGCAAAGAAGAAGCTGAAACTACAAAGAAAAAACTTGAAGACGCTGGCGCAACTGTCGAACTCAAGTAAACGGCATTATAGCCAGGTAATATGTCCAAAAAAAGTCCTGCAGGACTTTTTTTGGACTAATTCACTTGTCTGTCCCATGAAACCAAGCCATACCTCAGATGCTGAATATCACAGGCAATACTATATGCCGCAGATTAAAAACGTGAAGAATACACTAAGCACTAACCCCTATCGAATGTGTCTTGAAGACACAAAGGAGTGAGCTTTTGAGAAAGATCAAAAGTTATTCTCGTATCTCCGGAAGATTTGCCGAACTGGGCATACCTGAAGTAGAAATTCCGAATCTGCTGGCAATGCAGGTGGATTCGTTTAACGATTTTTTGCAAAAGGATGTGCACCCTCTGCGCAGAACTAAAAAAGGACTACAGGCCGTTTTTGAGTCTATATTTCCTATCGAAGACAGTAAAGGAAATTTCCTGCTGGAATTCATAGAATACTCTGTGCTGCAAGAGAAATATACCATAGGTGAATGTCGGGAGCGGAATCTATCATACCAGGCGCCACTCAAAGCCAAAATGCGCCTATCCGTCTTTGAAATTACCGAAACTGGACGAGAGCACAAAGATACCCTGGAGCAGGACGTGTTTTTGGGCGAAATACCACTCGTAACCGATCAGGGAACCTTTATAGTAAATGGCGCCGAACGCGTCATAATATCTCAGCTCCAACGTTCTCCCGGTGTGTTTTTCTCCGAATCAAAACACCCCTCCGGGAAGACTCTGTACTCTGCCAAAGTGATCCCTTACAATGGCTCCTGGCTGGAATTTGATATTGATATCCACGATGTGATGTTTGTGCATATAGACAAACGTCGCAAACTGCCGGTCACCACATTACTGCGGGCGATCGGGATTTCCACCAGCCACGATCTGCGTAAGACTTTTTACAAAAGTGAGAAAGTCGCCGTAGCAGAAGCTAAAAACCGCTATCTCTTCAAAGACATCAAGGTAGCAGGCATAGATGAACCCATAGCCTTTGCCAATGAACAGATCACCGATACGCTGATCAAGATTTTTGACGATCACAAGATCAAGAAAGTGGAAACCATAGACGGTAATTTTGAGATTGCCCGTAAGGTCCTGGAAAACACCATTGCCAAAGACCCTACTACCACTCAAGAAGAAGCCCTGAAAAAGATTTATTCATTGATTCGCCCCGGAGAAGATGCTCCGGTGGAAGTCGCACAACAGCTGGTCGATCGTATGTTCTTCAATGAAAAGCGATACAACCTCGGCGAAGTGGGACGACATAAGATTAATGTCCGCCTCGGCAGTGCTGTAGATATAACTACCATGACACTCACGGTGGAAGATTTTGTGAATATCTTCAAGACTTTGATCAATATCTATAACGACGATGATGAGATCGATGATATCGATAACCTTGCCAATCGTCGCGTACGCACAGTGGGCGAGCTGCTTCAGGAGCAATACAATATTGGACTCTCCATGATCTCCAGGATCATTCAGGAACGCATGGCGATCTCTAATATAGACGAGATCACGGTCCATGATCTGGTAAATAGCAATGCGCTGATCAACGTGGTGCAGGGATTCTTCCTCACCGGACAGCTCTCACAATTTATGGAGCAGACCAATCCTCTGGCCGGCCTGAGGCACAAACGTGCCCTATCGGCTTTGGGTCCTGGCGGGCTCACTCGTGATCGGGCTGGCTTTGAAGTTCGTGACGTACACGCTTCGCACTATGGCCGTGTGTGCCCTATTGAGACCCCGGAAGGTCCCAATATTGGGCTTATTGTCTCTCCCGCTATTTACAGCCGGATAAATCATCTGGGCTTTATCGAAACCCCTTATCGCAAGGTGATCGATGGCGTGGTGAGCGACGAATACGTTTACATGGATGCTGCAGAAGAAGAAAAGTTTATTATCGCCCAATCCGACGTGCATCTTGATGATGACAGACGCGTCGAGGACGAGACTGTCTTCGCCCGTGAAAAAGGTGATTTCATCCAGGTGAGCCCCCAGGAAATAGAATATATGGACGTAGCCCCTCAGCAGATGGTTTCTGTGTCTGCAGCTATGATTCCCTTCCTGGAACACGATGACGCAAACCGCGCTCTGATGGGCTCGAACATGCAGCGTCAGGCTGTGCCTTTGATCAATCCCCAGGCTCCGGTAGTTGGTACCGGTATGGAGAAGATCGTCACCAAGGATACTTCGGATATCGCATTGGCTCCTTATGATGCCATTGTGGAGAATCTGACCTCAGACTATATCGATCTGAAAGCCCTCAATGAAAAAGATGAAGCTCTTTATCTGGGTACCGGCAGCAGGGTGCAGCTCAAGAAATTTATCCGCACAAACCAGGATACTTGCGCAAATCAACGCCCTACAGTGCAGGTGGGAGATACCGTGAGAAAAGGTCAGCCCATATCCGATGGCGCCTGCGTGGAAGACAACCGTCTGGCCCTGGGCACCAATATGATGGTAGCCTTCATGCCCTGGTATGGATACAACTATGAAGACGCCATCATCATCAGCGAGAAAGTAGCCCGGGAAGATACCCTCACCTCTGTGTATATTGAGGAGATGGAAGTCCTGGTGCGAAACGTGAAAAACGGACGTGAAGAGCTGGCTTATGATATCCCCAATGTGCCTGCTCATGCCTTAAGGAATCTGGATAAAACCGGTATCATCAGGGTTGGTTCTGTGATCCATGCCGGCGATATCATCGTGGGTAAAGTTACCCCCAAAAGCATAGAGATAGATCCCTCTCCTGAGGAGAATCTGATGCGTGCCCTCTTTGGCGATCGCGCTGGAGATTTCACCAATAGCTCCCTCAAAGCCAAGCCCGGTATGGAAGGCGTGGTGATCGACGTCAAAGTGTTTTCCCGCCTCGAAGATGGCATGGATATGGAAGAGGAAAACGAAGTCAAGATCAAGATGCTCAAAGATGAGCTGACTCTCCGCCGTAAAAAAGTGGAAGAATTCAAACAGGAAAAGCTCTCCGCCATCCTCCTGGGACAAAAAGCCAAAACTATATGGGATGAAAAGACCAATGCTTACTTCATCGCTCCCGGCAAGAAGATCAATAAAGACGATCTGAAGAGGATCAATTTCAAAAAGCTGGACCTCGATGTAGAGATGGTGGAAGACAGCACTGTAAACAATATGATTTATCAGGAAATCTCGCTGAAGATCAAGCAGTCCCTCGAACAAAGCGAGAATATATATAAGAAATCCCGCGAACGGATCAAGCACGGAGACGAGCTGCAATATGGCGTGCGCAAGATGGTCAAAGTATATGTGGCCAAAAAGCGTAAGATCGAAGTGGGAGACAAAATGGCCGGACGGCACGGAAATAAGGGTGTGATCTCCATCATTGCCCCTATCGAAGATATGCCCTTTATGGAAGACGGAACCCCCGTGGATATCTGTCTGAATCCATTGGGTGTGCCTTCCCGTATGAATATCGGTCAGATCATGGAGACTCACCTTGGCCTGGCGGCAAAGGCTCTCGGTTTTGATGCCGAGACCCCCATCTTTGATGGCGCCAGCAATGAAGACATCCGCAAAGAGCTCAAAGCAGCAGGATATGCCGAAGATGGCAAGATGATGCTTTATGATGGTAAGACGGGCGTCCCCTTCAAGGAAAGGGTCACGGTGGGCATCATCTATATGATGAAGCTGAACCACCTGGTAGCAGATAAGATGCATGCCCGCTCCACAGGGCCTTATTCGCTGATTACACAGCAGCCTCTGGGCGGTAAAGCCCAACACGGCGGTCAGCGTCTGGGAGAAATGGAAGTCTGGGCTCTGGAAGCCTATGGCGCCGCTCATGTCCTGGAAGAAATGCTGACCATCAAGAGCGATGATGTGGATGGCAGAAACAACGCGTTCAAAGCCATTACCCGCGGAGAAAATCCGCCTGCACCCGGAGTACCGGAGTCCTTTAATGTATTGGTGAGTGAACTCAAATCGCTCGGCTTTGACATCGAGTTTGTCAAAGACGAGGAAGGCAAATAGGGGGAGACAGGATGAAAGATACAAGACGTGAACAAAGACCCGTGGATTATGATGCAGTCCGCATCAAGATAGCTTCTCCGGATACCATAGTAAACGAATGGTCTCATGGGGAGGTCACAAAACCTGATACCCTGAATTATCGTACTTTAAAGCCTGAAAAAGATGGCCTTTTCTGCGAACGCATCTTCGGTCCCGAACGGGATTACGAATGCGCTTGCGGTAAATATAAGAAGAAACGCTTTCAAAACACCACCTGCGATCGCTGTAATGTATTGGTTACCACCAGTCGCGTGCGGCGTACCCGGATGGGACACATTCAGCTGGCGGTGCCCATTGCGCACATCTGGTTTGTAAAATCAGCCCCTTCCAAGATCGGTACTTTGCTGGATATGACCATCAAAGACCTGGAGCGGGTGCTGTATTACGAATCCTTCATCGTGATCGATCCCGGCGATAGTCCTTATGAGAAGATGGAACTTTTGGAAGTGGACGAATTTTACGAAATCAAAGATAAAGTCGGCGAAAACTTTGTAGCCATGATGGGTGCAGAAGCAGTAAGAGACTTGCTGGGACGCATCAATCTCAAAAACGAAGCCCTTGATCTGAGAACCCGCCTCAAATTTGAAGAATCCGCCCTCAGAAAGCAGAAGCTGATTAAAAAGCTGAAGATAGTGGACGCCTTCATCAAAAGCGGGAATGAACCTGCTCATATGATCATGGAAGCACTGCCGGTATTGCCTCCCACCCTGCGCCCTCTGGTGCCGCTGGAAGGGGGAAGATTTGCCACTGCGGATTTCAACGATCTTTACCGCCGCGTAATTACCAGAAACAACCGTCTCAAGACCCTTTTGGAAATCCGCGCTCCGGAAGTGATACTGCGCAATGAAAAACGCATGTTGCAGGAAGCTGTGGATGCCTTGATAGACAATAGCCGCAAAGCCCGTCCCGTGCGTGGACGCGGCAATCGCCCCCTGAAATCCCTCACCGACCAATTGAAGGGAAAACAGGGAAGATTCCGTCAAAACCTCCTGGGTAAACGGGTGGACTATTCCGGACGTAGCGTGATCACAGTAGGCCCAGACCTGAAACTATACCAATGCGGCCTGCCCAAAGATATGGCGGTGGAACTCTTTAAGCCTTACTTGATCGAGCGCTTGCAAAAGATGGGCGAAATTGACAAGGTGAAGAATGCCAAGAAACTCATTGAGAAAAAGCAACCTGAAATCTGGAGCATCCTGGAAGACGTGGTCAAGGACTATCCCGTTCTGCTAAACCGCGCTCCCACCCTGCACCGTCTTGGCATACAAGCTTTTATGCCTGTGCTTACAGACAACAAATCCATCCAGCTTCACCCCATGGTCTGCGTTCCTTTCAATGCGGACTTTGATGGTGACCAGATGGGTGTATATGTCCCGCTTTCCATGGAAGCGCAGATCGAAGCCAGAGTACTCATGCTATCCACCCGGAACTTGCTGCTTCCGGCCAATGGCAGACTGGCTATGGCTGCAAACCAGGATATAGTTCTGGGCTGTTACTATCTTACCATGGCTGAGGATGAGCCCAATGAAGACATCCGCAAGCTGCGCCATTTCTATGGCCCGGATGAAGTAATCGCCGCTTATGAAAACGAAGAACGCTTATGCGGCGTCAAAGGCGAGGCCGCAGACGAGCGTAGCCTGGATCTGCATAACTGGATTCGTGTAAAGGTAGATGGCGACTACGTAGTTACCACGGTTGGCCGGGTGATCATGAATCAGATCATTCCTTCCGAAGTGGGATTCCAGAATGTCACCTATGATAAAGGCAAGATAAACGATCTGGCCATGCTCTGTTATGATGCTGTAGGCCAGTGGCGTACAGCTTTGTTCCTGGATGAACTCAAGGTGATCGGTTTCCGTTATGCCACCAGAGCAGGAGTCACATTTAGTTTTGACGATATCGTGGTTCCCAAACGCAAAGACGAGATCATCGATGAATCTGAAAAAGATGTGAAGAAGATCTGGGACATGCATCAACAGGGTGGAATCACAGAAGACGAACGTATGCAGCGTGTGGTGGATACCTGGAAAAAGACTACAGTGCACGTTACAGACGAGATGATGGAAGAGCTTTCGCACGAACGCCGAGGCCTCAATTCTATCTACATGATGTTCAAATCCGGTGCCCGTGGCTCCAAAGACCAGATCAAACAGCTGGGTGGAATGCGTGGCCTTATGGACAAACCTTCCAAGATCGGCTCCACCGGTGGGGCAGATGTGATCGAAACCCCCATTAAATCTAACTTTAAACAAGGCCTTACCGTGTTAGAATACTTCGTTTCTACTCACGGTGCCCGTAAGGGTCTGGCCGATACCGCGCTGAAAACTGCTGATGCCGGATACCTCACCCGCCGCCTGGTGGATGTGGCTCAAAACGCCATTATTACCATGGAAGATTGCGGGACAAACCGCGGTGTGCACATGACAGTACTCAAAGAGGGTAATGAAGTGGTGCAGACCCTGGCTGAAAGAATCCAGGGACGTTATGCCGCCGAAGACATAGTTGACCCCGTTACCGGGAAAGTCATGGTCTTTGCCGGAGAAGAAATCAGCAACAAGATGGCGCGCACTTTGCAAAATCACGGACTTATCACCGTATTTGTCCGCAGCGTGCTTACCTGTGAAGCGGAACGCGGATTGTGTTCCAAGTGTTACGGCCGCAATCTCGGCACCCTGAAGCCCGTTCAAATGGGTGATCCTGTGGGTGTGATCGCAGCTCAGAGCATCGGTGAACCCGGTACTCAGCTCACCCTGCGTACCTTCCATATCGGTGGTGCAGCTTCCACTATCACAGACCTGGCCGAAGTGGTATCCTCCCATGACGGTATCGTAAAATTCGACCGCATGAATACGGTAACCAATACCGAAGATATGCTGATCTCTGTATCGCACTTAGGTAAATTGATTATCGTGGAAGAGAAGGACCCTAACAAAGTAATCGACGAGTACAAAGTGGAATATGCCGCCACAGTGCACGTCCGCGATGGACAAAAGATTGTCGCAAATACCAAGCTGCTTTCCTGGGATCAATTCAATAATCCCTTGATTTCCACAGCTCAGGGCGTGTTGCATTACGAGCACTTTGTCAAAGACATTACCTACAAAGAAGAGTACAACGATATCACCTTCAGCCGTGATATCACTATCATCGAATCCAAAGACCGCAAGAAGCAGCCCCAGTTTAAGATCGTGGATGATGACGGCACGGTTGGCCTCATTCCTCTCCCCGCCGGCCTGGTAGTGCGGGTGGAAGATGGCAGCTTTGTACACACTGGTGATATTCTGGGTCAAACTTCCCGTATGACTATCAAACAGCGTGACATCACCGGTGGTCTGCCCCGGGTGCAGGATCTCTTTGAAGCCCGCGTACCCAAAGAAAAAGCCCAGATCTCCGATATCGACGGTGTGGTAACCATTGGCGGCCTTAAGAAAACCGGTCGCGACATCTTTGTGACCCCGCCCAATGGCCTCTTCGCTTCAAATGATGGCCAGACCGAGATTATCCTGGATGAAGCCAAGAACCAATATGTTTTTGTGCTATCCAAAAAAACCGTCTATGCCGAAAATGATGGCAAATGCACCATAGTCAAGGACGGACGCAAGGTCTCGGTAGAGATTGCCAAACGTGGTAAAAAGCCAAGCGTCTATAATATTCCCAGAGGTATGGACCTTTTGGTCACCGACGGCAAATCTGTAAAGAAAGGCTTCCCCTTATGCGGAATCTCCTTCAGTGTGCCGCCCGAACAGGAAAGCATAGTGGAAAGTGGCGATATGGTTATCGAAGGTCAGCCTCTGGCCGGCCGCAGATATTCCATTCCCACCGGAAAACGCATCATAGTACACCAGGGCGATATGGTAGAAAGCGGAGACCCCTTATCCGATGGACCGCTGGACCCGCATGATATGCTGGTAAAAGGCGTGATCGAAGCCCAGGTTCTGATTCTCAATGAGATTCAGGAAATATACCGCAAACAGGGCGTGAAGATAGACGACAAACACGTGAGCGTGATCATTCGCCAGATGTTCAAAAAAGTTCGCATTACAGATAGTGGCAGCACCAGTTTCTTGCAAGGCGATGTGGTAGATAAGATAAGAGTAGAACGTGAAAACCGCGAAGTTATTTCTTTTGGAAAACAGCCCGCCCAGTTTGAACAGCTGCTTCTGGGTATCACCAAGATTTCGCTTTTGACGGATAGCTGGCTGTCTTCAGCCTCATTCCAGGAGACCACAAAAGTGCTTACAAAAGCCGCTATAGAAGGCAGCATGGACTATCTGGAAGGTCTGAAGGAAAGCATCATCCTCGGACACCGTATCCCTGTGGGAACCGGTACCAAAATTCATAACAACATGATCAAGGAAGCTGTGGCAAACGGTGATACCGTGGCCCAGATCATCAGCAAACTCGCCCACCCCGATGTGGAAGAAGAAGCTGAAGATATCCTGGATTTTTAAGATAAATGTGAATACACTGAAATGAAAAAAGGAGAAAATCAGTGCCAACCATCAATCAACTGATCCGAAAAGGAAGAACGAAAGTTGAGTATGCAAAGAAAAACAGGGCGCTCATGGGATGTCCGCAAAGGCGCGGAGTATGCACACGTGTTTACACGACTACGCCCAAAAAACCCAACTCAGCTCTTCGTAAAGTCGCTCGTGTCCGCTTAGTAAACGGATATGAAATTACAGCTTATATTCCCGGAGAAGGACACAACCTGCAGGAGCACTCAATCGTGCTCGTGCGCGGTGGACGTGTAAAAGACCTTCCCGGTGTTCGTTATCATATAGTGCGCGGAGCTATGGATACCTCCGGTGTCGATAAACGTACTAATTCCCGTTCCAAATATGGAACTAAACGTCCTAAAAAGAATTAAGGGGTAAGAGAAATGCCAAGAAAACGCAAAGCTGTTTTACGTGAAGTACTGCCAGACCCCGTATATAACGACGTAGTTTTGACCAAGTTTATGAATTGCCTGATGGTCAAAGGCAAGAAATCCCTTGCCGAAAAGATCGTCTATGGCGCCTTTGATATCATCAAAGAAAAGACTAAACAGGAACCCCTGGAAGTCTTCAAAACCGCCCTCGAAAACGTCCGTCCCATGGTGAAAGTGGTTTCCCGCCGCGTAGGTGGATCAAACTACCAGATCCCCACCGAGGTGACCGAAAAGAGTGGCCGTGCCATCGCCTTCAGATGGATCATCGGAAATTCCCGTAAACGTAGTGAAAAGACCATGGTAGAAAAACTCGCCGCCGAATTGATGGCTGCCTACAAAAAAGAAGGCGCTTCCATCAAAAAACGCGAAGAGACCCATAAGATGGCGGAAGCGAATAAAGCTTTTGCCCATCTGAGATGGTAGTTTCCTAAATCCTATTCCTTAAAAAAGCTGTCAGATTTCTGGCAGCTTTTTTACCCTAAAAGACCTTATACATACCAGGAGTACCAATGACTAAGAGATTGACTATTATCATAGCACTGATGCTATGTGCCGGATTCATCCGGGCGCAGGGACTTGAAACTTTTGCAAACTTCACCGCCACCGGCAGCAGCTACAGCAATGGAAGCTTTACCGGGCAGGATGGCTCGGATTGGAGCTACATTCAGGCGCGCGGAGATACTGATGTCGATGGCAAAGCCCTGATGCTGGGCAAAAACCGCAGCCCGCAATCGCAGCTTGAATCCGGCCTCATCTCCGGCGGCATCGGCACCCTGTCTTTTGCTTACCAACAGGCATTCTCTACAGATGTGAATCTCTTAGTCCTGATCAATGGTACAACCGCAGGCTCTGTAACTTCCTCTTCCCAACCCGGCACCCCCCTGCAATCCCCCGAGTTTCAAGTGAATGTAGCCGGAGACTTCACCTTCACTTTTATCAATGCCGATAATAGCGATGGCCAGGTGGTGATCGATAACATCCTGTGGACTGCCTATGATTCATCTACCCCAGAGCCTAGTCTCTCTGTCAGCACTACCGGTTTGAACGGCTTTAGCTATAGCCAGGGTCAGGGGCCTTCTGCGGCGCAGTCCTTTACGCTTAGTGGAACCGACCTGATCGGAGCTGTCCAGCTCTCTGCCCCCGCCGCTTTCGAGCTCAGTCTGCCTTCGGACGCCAACTATCAGGATAGCCTGTTGCTGAATCCCTCTGCGAGTACTCTGCCTCTTACCACCGTCTATGTGCGTCTCAAGGCTGCTCTTCCCGCCGCCTATTACGAGAATCAGATCCTGACCCTATCCACGCCAGGGGCTACAGATCAGGAGCTCTTGCTTAGCGGAGAGGTCACGCAACCTTCTTCTGAAGATGGCTATTTTATAGATTTTGAAAATGAGTCCAAAGGCAGCTATGCCAGCGGCAATGTCAATCTCAACGGCCTCAATTGGAATATGACCGAAGCCCTGATTGGCACTCTTGCCAATGATTTCAAAAATGGCGATAAGTCTGCCCGCCTGCGCGGCTATGGCAGCTCAGCCATGACTATGCTGGAAGACAAAAGCACCGGCCTGGGCACCCTTTCTTTTTATTACCGCAGATATGGCAGCGATAATCAGGTGGCCTGGAAAGTGGAGCGTAGCATAGATCAGGCGCAGAGCTGGCAACAGATTGGCGCAGATTTCACCGCTCCCGCTTCGGATGATGTGCAGATCTTTTCAGAGCAGGTAAATCTCAATGGCAACGTCAGAATCCGCATTCGCAGTGCCAGTGATGCAGGCTCATCCGATGCCCGTCTGAATATCGACGATATCTTGCTGACCGATTTTAGCGGCCAGACTCCGGCCCAAATCTCGGTGTATCCCCAAGCTCTGGATGCCTTTGTCTATCTGCAGGGCAGCGGTCCCTCACCCAGCCAGAGCTTCACGGTTAGTGGAGCGTTTTTGACCTCAGCTCTTGTGATCAGCGCCGCGGCCTCTTACGAAATATCCCTGAGCAGCAATTCAAATTTTTCCAGCCAAATATCGCTATCCCCCAGCTCCGGGATGCTGCCCGCTACCCAGATCTATGTCCGCTTGAAAGGCAACCTATCTATCGGCAGCTATGCAGAAGACCTAGAGATTAGCTCCCCGGGCGCTCCCACGCAGTATGTGTCGCTGTCCGGAGAAGTGCTGACGGTGCAATTGCCCCAGGCCCCTCTCGCCCTGGAGGCCACTGGGGTGACTCCCTCATCTTTTGTAGCAAATTGGCAGGCCGCTACCGGTGCCACTTCTTACCGTCTGGATGTATATACCACGGCTGCCCCGCCCTCCTCTGCTACAGACCTGTTTTTCTCTGAATATGTAGAAGGCAGCAGCAATAACAAAGCCTTGGAGATCTTCAATGGCACTGGCAACACCGTAAATCTCTCGGACTACAGGGTGCATCTGTATAGCAATGGCTCCTTTAGCCCCACTAATCTTCAGCTTTCCGGCACATTGGTTCATGGTGAGGTTTTCACCCTGGTTCATAGCTCTGCCACCTCTGCCTTTCTCTCTCTTGCGGATTATAGCAATAACGGTGGTGTATTGGGCTTTAACGGTAACGACGCCCTTGCTCTGTATAAAGTTTCTACCCAGTCCTATGTGGATATCTTTGGTGTGATCGGCGATGATCCGGGTGCTGCCTGGACTGTGGATTCCATTACTACCGTAGATAGGACCCTGGTGCGCAAACCATTTATCACTGAGGGAGTCAGCCAGAATCCCACCGGCACCGGCCCGCAAGCTTTTACTACCCTCGCCGCAGAGTGGGAAGGCTATCCTATGGACTATTCCGGCAATTTTGGCTATCACAATCTCTCCCGCCGTGAGCTCAGCTATGTGCCGGGCTATGAAGACCTCGATGTCGGCTTTGTGACCAGCTATACAGTCTCCGGTCTGCAGCCGGATACGGATTATTATTACCGGCTGCGAGCGGTGAACTCCCAAGGCATCAGCGAAGACTCAAATGCCATAGAAGTATTCACCCAGAGCGTCTCGGCACCCACAGTGCAGGCCAGCCACATCGAAGCCTCTATAGCCCGCAGTTCCATCAATCTGGAGTGGACAGTAGGCAATGGCGCCAGACGCATAGTGGTGATGAATACCAGCAACTATTTTTCGACTCCGGCGGATGGCACGGACCCCGCTGCCAATCCTATCTATAACGGAGTCGGACAGCAGGTGGTGTATAACGACGCCACCCAGTTCATCGAGGATTTGCCCTACAACGGAGTCCTGGTGGAGAATCTGGAGCCTGCTACCACTTACTATTTCAGAGTTTTTGAGTACAATGGCTCCGGCAGCCAGAGCCTGTATCTGAATTCCACCGCCACCGGCAATCCAGCTGCTTTTACTACACTGGACAATCCCTACACGGGCTATTACACCGATATCAGCGGTTTTGGCGACGATCTAAAAAGCGATCTGCACGATCTGCTCAGAACTACCCATAGCACCGAGTATAGCTATGATGCGCTCTGGACCCAACTGCGTTATACGGATGAAGACCCCAATAATTCCAACAACATTATCCAAATATATACCGGCTGGAGCATCCCCAAAAGCAGTAACGGCGGAGGGATCACCCAGTGGAACCGTGAACACACCTGGAGCAAGTCTCATGGCGGCTTTGGCGAAAGCAGACCCGCCGGCACCGATCTTCATCACATGCGCCCCTGCGACGCCACGGTGAATTCTGCCAAAGGCAACAAGGATTTTGACGAAGGCGGAAACCTGTATGTGGATGCCTCACCTTATCCGGGATATTCCGGAAATACCGGCAACTATAGCTCTACTTATAGCTGGGAGCCCAGAGATGAGGAAAAAGGCGATGTCGCCCGCATGATCATGTATATGGCCCTGCGCTATGAAGGCACGGATACTTCCTTTGATCTGGAAGTAGTGGACTATGTAAATAGTTCGCCCAGTGGCCAGCCCTATTATGGCAAACTTTCCACTCTGCTGCGATGGCATGAAGAAGACCCGCCGGATGCCTGGGAAGACCGCCGCAATCAGCGCATCTGGGAGCGTCAGGGCAACCGCAACCCTTTCATCGACCATCCCGAATTTGCCTATATGTTGTGGACTCCATATCCTCAGAGCGCTACAAACCTCCAAACCGACAGCTTTACCGCACACTGGTCAGCGCCCATCACCGGGGAGTCCTACTGGCTGCAGGTGGCTACAGACAGCCTCTTTACCAGCCCTGTAAGCGGATATTCTTCCTACAACGCCGGCATCGCCACCAATAAAGCGATCAGCGGTCTCTCGGCTGGCACCACATATTACTACCGCCTGCGCACAAATTTTGGCAGCAACTACTCCATCTATTCGCCCTTTATGAGAGTCACCACCATGGATATCCCGGAGCCCGTGTCCACCACCCTCAGCATCTCTGTAACAGGTGGCCAGCTGCTGCTGGATATCACCCCCGTCCCTACCGCCCTGGGCTACAAAATCTACGCCAGTGACAATCCCTATACCGGCTTTAGCGATGTAAGCGCAGAAGGTGTCTTCACCGGCATCCAGTGGAGCTGCGCAGTAGCCGATCTGCCCAGACGCTTTTACAAAGCCTATGCGGTGTGGGAATAGTTCTGTGGTAAGGAAATAGCTATGGTGTGGGAATAGTTATGTGGTAAGGGACTAACTATGCTGCAAAAGCTGCCGCAGCGCCACCAAATCTTGGGTTGAGTCATGATCTTCTCCTTTTTTGTAGATTGTCTGGAGTTTACATGAAAGATGATTGTTTGGAGTTGAAGCGCCATACGGAGTCTATACATATACTACCAATTACTTAGGCGCTTTGACTTCAAAGAATCTGACTTTCATTCCCGGTGACGAAAGTCGGCTTTCAATAAAGTTCAAGTGCCTTAGGGTGTTACGCATTTACTGCCAATCACTTAGGCATTTGGGCTTCAAACAATCTTTTTTCATTTCCAATGGCGAAAGCTCGCTTGTCACCCTTTTGAGTATCCACCCTCTCTCTCCCTCTCTCTCCCTGGTCAAACAAGAATTTCTGCCGCTTCTCCCTCATTTAAGAAACTTGATCACATCTTGAACTACCCTTAATCAAGCGTTAACTATTAACGCTTGATTAAGGGTGGATAAAGAAGTGATAGATGTTATATAAAGAGGGAGAAAGGTTCAAAATCAATGGTTTTTTGCTATCTGAAATGCCGTCCCTACAGGACTCTGGCTTTTGTTCGGCTGTCGGTTTGCTATCTGAAATGCCGTCCCTACAGGACTCTGGCCTTTGTGCAGCGTCGGTTTGCTATCTGAAATGCCGTCCCGTTTGGGACTCTGGCCCATTGTATAGCTGTTGTTTACTATCTTAACTCACATAAAATGGATTTCACAATCGGTAATGAGAGCAAGATTTTTGAAGTCCAAACGTCTAAGTAATCGATAGTAAATGCGTAATATCGTAAGGCGTTTGGACTCCAAAAATCAGGTTGCTATCCAAAATACCTTCTTTGCAGGACTCGTTTTTGTCGGTATTTGGAAACAGATACCTATTTCTACGATACGCTTTGCAAGGCCATACAAAATTGCTAAATCCATCCTTTTGGGAGATTAGGTATATCTTAAATCTGCCTTGAAAGACTGCATGAAAGAGACATCGGTTACACTTTGTCATTGTCTTGGGGAGATTAGCTATATCTACAATCCGCCTTAAAAGACTTTAGCTGGCGGTTTTAACCGCCAGGGCAAATTCTGACCCTCACGACAAGACTTTTTCCCCGCCTTTTAAGGCGGGGCACCCGCAGCTATATTTCCTCTCTCCAGAGCAAGCTGATTTGGAAGCGAAAAAAAGGATAAATCCTCGCAATCTTCTTACCCTCACAACCTCACCCTTTCACCCTTCTAACCCCAATATAATCAGATGAGCTCTCAATTTGAAGTGCGCTTGTATAGCCTGTAGTAAATGTGAAGATATAGGCACGTGTGCCTGGCCTTCAAAGGCCAGGAAAAAGTCTTGGAGGGGTGGCTGCCCTCGGTGTGCCGGTTAAAACCGGCACCTAAAGTCTTTTAAGGCGATTTATAGATTCGGGCATCATAAAACCTCAAAACCTTAAAACTTGAACTTTATTGAAAGCCGACTTTCGCCGCCGGGAATGAAAGTCAGATTCTTTGAAGTCCAAGCTCCTAAGTAATTGGCAATAAAGCTATAAGCATCGTATGGCGCTTGAACTTTATTGAAAGCCGACTTTCGCCACCGGGAATGAAAGTCAGATTCTTTGAAGTCAAAGCGCCTAAGTAATTGCTAGTATATGTATAGACTCCGTATGGCGCTTCAACTCCAAACAATCAACCTCAAAACTCCAAAACCTTAAAACTTGAACTTGACTGAAAGCCGACTTTCGCCACCGGGAATGAAAGTCAGATTCTTTGAAGTCAAAGCGCCTAAGTAATTGCTAGTATACGTATAGACTCCGTATGGCGCTTCAACTCCAAACAATCAACCTCAAAACTCCAAAACCTCAAAACTCCCCAACTAAGAACTCCCGCACCCCCGCACTCCAAAACCTCAAAACTCCCCAACTAAGAACTCCCGCACCCCCGCACTCCATAACCCCAAAACCTTCATCTCCTCTAAACCCTTTTTCTAAAGCTAATTACGCTAATCCCGAAGATCACCAGGCCGCTGCCGCCAAGTATCCTCAGCTCATTTAAAAGCTGGGTGATGCCGCTGCCTTTGATCACTATCTCCCTGAGTACCGTCATGTAGTGACTCAACGGATTTAAAAAGCTGATCCACCGGATAGCGCGGGGCATATTCTGCACCGGCACAAAGAAGCCGGAGAGCAGGATAATGATCACCATCGTAAACCACGAGAAAAACATCGCTTGCTGTTGAGACTCTACCTTGGTGGAGATCAGGATGCCCAGTCCCAAAGTGGTGAAAAGATAGATCACGGAAAACAGAAGTAAGACCAGATAGCTGCCTGCTATATCCAGACGGAAGATGATGCGGGCTAGCATTATGGCTACCTGCAATTGCACCAATGTGATAATGAGATACGGGATCAATTTGCCTGCCATCAATTCCCATTTCTTCACCGGAGTCACCAAAAGCTGCTCCAAGGTGCCCAGCTCTTTTTCTTTGACCAGGCTGATGGCAGAAAGCATCATGGAGGTAACGGTTACCAGGATGGCGATGATGCCTGGGACGGTGTTCAGGCTGCCCTTCAGATCCGGATTGAAGCTCATGCTGCTGAGCAATTCCACCTGAGTATTCAGCCGGGGCATGGGCGAGCGGGGCATCACGGTCTGCATATTTTTCTGATGAAATTCTCCCACCACTCCTGCTACCAGGCCATTGGCCACCGAGGCAGTATTTCCATCTATGCCATCCACTATTACCTGCAGATGGCTCTGCCGGCCTTGCTGATAATCTTCCCCGAAGCCGGGTGGGATCACGATTACCACGCTTGCCTTCCAAGCTGAGATCAATTCCTGAGGATTGGCCGCAGTATCTACCGGCACTATCCGAAAGCGGTCACCGGTCCCAAAGTTTTGGATCAAAGCCAGGCTATGGGCGCTGCGATCGTAATCCAGAAAACTCAGGTTCAGATTCTTGACCTCATTGGTCACGGCAAAGCCCATCACCAAAAGCTGTATCGCGGGCAAGGCAAAGAGCACGATCAGCATCTCCCGGCTGCGTATGATCTGCTTGAATTCCTTCTTTATGAAGCTGCCTATTACTTTCAGCGATCTCATGACAGCCTCAGTTTAAAGCGCCGGGCCGCTATCACCAACATCACCACACTCATGGTCACCAGGCTAAGACCGGCCTGATACAGATGCTGCACGCTATTACCTTTCAACATGATTCCCCGGATGATCTGCAAATAGTAACGGGCGGGGATGATGTAAGTAATCCTGCGCAAGATCGGCGGCATGCTGGGGATGGGAAACATATATCCGGACAGTAGCAAGGTGGGCAAAAGGGTCATCCCCAAAGCCGTCATCATAGCGCCCTGCTGGGTTTTGGCCATGGTGGAGACCAGCAGCCCCAGACAAAGGGAGGTGAGTACATACAGGAAGGTAAAACCAAGGAAAACGGCGAATTCACCTCTGAACGGCACCTGAAACAGCAGCATCCCTACTGCCAAAATCAAAAGTGCATCCATCAGGCCCAGAAAGATATAAGGCAATACCTTGCCCAGGAGAATCTCCGTGGCGGTAACCGGTGATACCAGAATCTGCTCCATGGTCCCCATCTCCTTTTCCCGGCTGATGGATATACTGGTAAGCAGAGCGCAGATCATCACCAGGATCAAGGCGATCAGCCCAGGTACAAAGAAAAACGAACTCTTCATATCGGGATTGTAGAGGATGAGCGGACTGAGAGCGATGCCCACGCCCGCTTTGGCAGACCAGGTATTCACGATGCCGGTGGCGTAACTCTGGATCATTTGGGCACTATTGGGATCGGAAGCATCTATCTTGAGTTGTGCGGTAAAATCATCTTGATTAAAGCCTTTGGGAATGCTGAGCGTAGCCTGAGCCACGCGCTGCTTGAAGAGCTCTCCCGGATCCAGCACCCCAGGGCCTTTGGGCACCAGGCGGAAGTAATCCGTTTGGATAAAAGCATCCACCAGGGCTCGTGAACTGCTGTTTAAGGCATGATCATCCACCACCAGGGGCACTTGCCGTATTTCCATATTCATGGCATAACCGAAGATGATGAGCTGCAATAGCGGCAAAATGAAGATGATCGCCAGAGTGCGTGAATCCCGCAAAATGTGAAACACCTCTTTTTCCGATATCGCCTTGATTCTATTCAGATTTGGCATGGTCTTCCCCCAAAACTTTTAAAAAGAGTTCTTGCATATTGGCCGAGTCATGAGTCGCTTTGAGCTCCGCAGGATTTCCCAAAGCCACTTCCCGCCCGTCCTGCATGATGATCACGCGGTGGCAATACTCCGCTTCATCCATAAAGTGTGTGCTCACGATCACGCTTTTGCCGGCATAGGCCAGATCGTTGATCACTTGCCAAAATTCACGCCGCGCCTGCGGGTCCACGCCACTGGTGGGTTCGTCCAAAAAGACCAGAGGCGGATCGTGCACCAAAGCCGCCACCAGGCTCAAACGCTGTTTGTAGCCCATGGGCAGGTCTTCAGTGCGGTTTTTGAGGATGTCCTGCAGGCCAAATTGCTCGATGATCGGCTGGATATTCTTCATGGCCTGCCGAAAGGGAATCTGATATATCCCGGAGTAAAATTCCAGGTTTTCGATGGCCTTCAGATCTGGATACAGGGAAAACTTCTGGCTCATATAGCCGATCTTATGCTTCACCTTTTCACTGCCTTTGCTGATATCCAGATTGTCCACAATGATCTGTCCGCTGGTGGGTAAGACCAAGCCGATGATCATCCTGATGGCGGTGGTTTTACCGGCGCCGTTTGCTCCTAAGAAGCCAAATATCTCACCCTTGGCGATATCCAGGTTGATGTCGTCCACGGCTGTGAACGCGCCAAATTTCTTCACCAGATTCTTTGTGTGTATCATTGCATCATCCTCAGGAAAACATCTTCCATCCCGGGCTGAATCTCTACGCAGCTTTTCAATCCCGGGTATTCGGTCTGCCAGGTTTCTATCTGTTCTTTGTGCAAAGCTGTCTTGCTGTACAGATGGATTTCCGAGCCAAAGAGTTGTAAGTCCGCTTTATCTACCTTACTCTGCAGATACTTGAACATTTCTTGCAGATTGTCGCCTTTTATGTTGTACAATTTCCCCTGCCAGCCTGAGATGATCTCTTCAGGACTGCCTTGCCCTATCACCTCGCCTCTGTGCAAAAGGGTGATCTGATCGCATTGAACCGCCTCATCCATATAGGGAGTGGAGACTATGATGCTCACGCCATCGCCATTGAGTTCGTGCAATATCTGCCAAAATTCCACCCGAGATACCGGGTCCACGCCAAAGGTGGGCTCATCCAGAATGATCAGCTTCGGGGTGTGAATCAGCGCACAGGAAAGCGCCAATTTCTGTTTCATGCCGCCGCTGAGATTCCCGGCCAGACGCTTGGCAAAAGGTTTGAGCCTGGAAAATTCATAGAGTTCTTCCCGGCGGGATAGCATCTCCTGCTTTTTCACCTTAAATAGCTTGGCAAAAAAGCGCAGATTCTGCTCCACCGAAAGGTCTTGATATAGCGAAAAGCGCTGTGGCATATAGCCGATACTCGCCCGAATCTGAGCGGACTCAGTCAGGGCATCATAGCCCAAGACCTTGATGCTGCCCTCAGAATATGGCAAGAGGGTGCACAGGCTTCTCATCAGCGTGGTCTTCCCAGCTCCGTCCGGGCCGATGATGCCATAGACCATAGCCTCGGGAATCTTTAGATTCACACTTTTCAAGGCCTGGGTGGCGCCATAACGCACGCTGAGCTCTTGGGCTTCGACCACGTTCATGGCAAGACCACATCCACCGGCATGCCGTCTTTGAGGATGCCTTCCGGATTCTCGGCTTTCAGGCGGATGGCATAGACCATCACGGTGCGATTATCCGGCGTAAGCACAGTTTTAGGAGTGAATTCCGCCTTATTGCTGATGCGGATGATCCTGGCCTCGATAGCATCGGCATAGCCGTTTACTTTCAGATTGAGCTGCATCCCCGGGTGAAACTGCGCCAGATACTCCTCGCCTACATAGATATTCGCCTCAAGGCTTTGTATGTTCAGGATTAAAGCCAGCTGACCCATATTGGGCAACATCTCTCCTTCATCAAAATAGATATGTTCTACCCGGCCGGTGAAGGCAGTAGTGATAATGCAGTCCTGAATCTTCTTCTGCACGCTTTTGATCTGAGCCTCTATGGCTGCCCGCTTGGCCTCTACCAGACGTAGATTCTTCCGGGCGGATTCATGTTGCAATTCCGCTTTGTTCTTCAAGATTTGTCCATCTTCCAGATTTTGCAAAGGGATCACTTCTTCTTCGTAAAGGCTCTCGCTACGGTTTTGCCGACGGGTTTGATATTCCAGATCGACGGCGGCAAGGGCGATCTGAGTGTTGTACAATTGCTTTTGAGCTTCCAGCTCTTGCAAGGAAGCCTGCATTTGCTCCAGAGTGTAGCGCAGGTCACTATCGTCCAGCTCGGCGATTTTGTCCCCGGCTTGCACTTCGTCGCCTTCGGCTACGTATATCTTGCTGATGCGGCCTCCCGCCAGCGCCGATACCCGATACAGATCTGCCTCCATCATCGTAGTCCAGATCTGTGCTTCATCCTTCTTCCCGCAAGCCGCTAAAATCAATAGCAGCGTAAGCATTATCATTATGCGTTTCATATATCACCTCTTGTGCGCTTTAAAATACCATGTTTGATCAGCTGAAAAATCTCTTCTTCTCGCTGGACGATAAAATCCGGCCCGCTAAAGAGCTCCTTGCCCAGCACCTGCTCCAGCAGCGGACGTGCGATGCTGGGATACATGCACAAAGATACGACGTTCAGCATAAACTGCTCTGCAGGATAATCTCCCACGCCAGCTCTGGACAGTTTTGCCTGAATCCGCTCTAAAAACCTGCCCTGCGTCCGCTCTTGCAGTAGCTCCTGAAACAAACGGGGCAACTGCCTTTTTCGGGCATTCAGCTCCCAGATCACAAAGCGGGAAAACTGAGGCCGGGAATTGATCTCTCGCAGCAGTCTTTGGATCAAGCGCTTAAGCCAGGGCTCAAAATCCTCCTCACTGCCAAAAATCTCCAGCAAAGCCTCGATAAGGTCTGAAAATGCAGTTTTCAAGACTAGATAGTACAGTTTCTCTTTACTCTCGAAATAGTAGTGCAGCAGCGCTTTATTTACCCCTGCTTTATCGGCAATAGCCTGCATCCTGGCGCCATCAAAGCCCCAGGAGAGGAATTCCTTGGTAGCAGCGGTGATGATCTGCTGTTTCACTTTCTTTATCGTCATCTTATTCAATCCTTTATCTTATTGTTCTTAACCATATGGTTAATATAATCGAAGTAGCGGTTTCTGTCAAGTTTTCTTTTGGAGACATTCCCCATTATTCTCAAAGGCTTGATATTGGGCTGGTCTATGTATGCTATCTGAAATTCCGTCCCGATAGGACTCAATTCGTTATGTAGCTGTCGTTTGCTATTTAAAATACCGTCCCGATAGGACTCAATCCGTTGTGTAGCTGTCGTTTGCTATCTGAAATGCCGTCCCGTTGGGACTCAATCCGTTGTGTAGCTGTCGTTTGCTATCTGAAATGCCGTCCCGATAGGACTCAATCCGTTATGTAGCTGTCGTTAGCTATCTGAAATGCCGTCCCGATAGGACTCAATTCGTTATGTAGCTGTCGTTTGCTATCTGAAATTCTGTCCCGATAGGACTCAATCCGTTGTGTAGCTGTCGTTTGCTATCTGAAATGCCGTCCCGATAGGACTCAATTCGTTGTGTAGCTGTCGTTTGCTATCTGAAATGCCGTCCCTACAGGACTCAGGTCATTGTGTAGATGGGGGTTGCTATCTGAAATGCCGTCCCTACAGGACTCAGTTCATTGTGTAGATGGGGGTTGCTATCTGAAATGTCGTCCCTACAGGACTCAGGTCATTGTGTAGATGGAGGTTGCTATCTGAAATGTCGTCCCTACAGGACTCAGGTCATTGTGTAGATGGGGGTTGCTATCTGAAATGTCGTCCCTACAGGACTCAGTTCATTGTGTAGATGGAGGTTGCTATCTGAAATTCCGTCCCTACAGGACTCAGGTCATTGTGTAGATGGG
>Ga0265294_10002074_pt1 | contig 26515 bp, 32 predicted proteins | sample MunlanPumphouse3_FD_192504 | JGI IMG/M metagenome (GOLD analysis project Ga0265294, IMG submission 192504) | Groundwater microbial communities from a municipal landfill in Southern Ontario, Canada - Pumphouse #3 | ecosystem: Environmental > Aquatic > Deep subsurface > Groundwater | place... | reverse complement strand
AATGATAAATAATAATGATGAAAGTAGCTGTATTCAACACAAAATCTTATGATCGGGAGTATTTAGACCGACACAATGAACAAGCCGGTCACCAATTGGTTTATTTTGAAGCTCCGCTTAACAATAATACAGTCAATCTCACGTTGGGATGCGATGGTGTATGCGTTTTTGTGAATGACATAATCGACAGGGAAACAATAAAGGGACTTGCTGAAAATGGCGTGAAAATTATTGCGTTACGGTGTGCCGGGTTTAACAATGTCGATCTGTCTGCTGCAAGTGAGTATAACATCAGGGTAGTAAGGGTTCCTGCCTATTCTCCGCAAGCAGTTGCTGAACATGCTGCTGCCCTCATTCTTACATTAAACAGGAAAACTCATAAAGCATATAATCGCGTAAGAGAAAATAATTTTTCACTTGAAAGACTTGTCGGTTTTAATTTATGTGGTAAAACAGTGGGAGTTATTGGAACAGGAAAAATTGGGGTGGCATTTTGTAAGATTATGCTGGGATTTGGTTGTACATTGTTTGCCAGTGATCTATATGAATCTGCTGAACTTAAACAACTCGGAGTTGTTTATTGTTCTTTTTCAGAAGTACTCAACGTTTCGAATATCATTTCCCTGCATTGCCCGTTGACTCCGGAAACATATCACCTGATAGATCAAAAAGCCATTGATCAGATGAAGGATGGCGTCATGGTTATCAATACCAGCAGAGGAGCGCTGATTAACACAAAAGATGCGATTTCGGCTTTGAAGAAGAAAAAGTTAGGCTATCTGGGAATAGATGTTTATGAGGAAGAGGAAAAATTGTTTTTCAATGATTTATCAGAAAGTATCATCCAGGATGATGAAATATCAAGACTGATGACTTTTCCTAATGTGCTTATCACCGCCCATCAGGCTTTCTTTACCAGAGAGGCCTTAGGTAAGATTGCTTTAACCACAATACAGAATTTGACTGATTTTGAGGAAGGTTTATTTTTGATAAATGAAATCAGACCAAAATCAGTATAAATAATTACAACATTATTATAAATTTCTAGAATTAACATTTGATGCACGTATGTTAAAAAAGCATATTATTTATTTTTGCTTTTTAGAGCTGATATCTTCCCTCCAACATACAATTTAAAAATCTTCTATCAGACTGTAAAATAAACTTTTATGCCATTCGAGTTTAACTGATTTATTTTAAATTGAATTGATATTCAGGTGTAATTTTTTAATTTATTCATTTGTTTTGTTGAAATTTGATTCTTACTTTTGGCAGTGTTGAGAATTGATATCTGCTAATAAAAGCATATACATTCAAAGGTAGTTTATAAACATTCAAAACAAAAAGTATGAAAGAAAAATTATTAACCTGGTCAGACGCAATTATTCCCTGGTTATTGTCACATGGAGTTAAAATTGTATTAATAGCTTTGATAGCCTATATTTTAAAAAAAATTATTCATGGTGTTATCGTGAAAGCAGTCAGGGTTGCTGTTAAAAGTGACCATTACCAGTCGAAAGAGGCCGAAGAAAAACGTGAAAACACCCTGATTAGTTTATTTATTGTTACATTGAAAACACTTATCGTATTGGTTGCCGGTATGATGATTTTAGAAGAACTAGGTATCGAAATTGGTCCGATGTTGGCAGCCGCGGGAATTGTCGGATTGGCATTTGGTTTTGGTGGTCAGTATTTGATACGAGATATCATTACCGGATTGTTTATCATCATGGAAAATCAGTATCGGATAGGAGATGTAGTTAATATTAATGGTATTGGCGGTTCGGTTGAAAACATCACATTAAGAAAAACAACCTTGCGCGACATGAATGGTACTGTACATCATATACCACATGGGGAGATTACAATCGTGTCGAATTTGACTAAAGATTTTTCACGTGTCAATATGAACCTGGGCATCTCGTACAGTTCTAATCTGGAAAATGTCATTGATGTTGTGAACAGGGTGGGAAATGAACTGGCAACAGATCCTCAGTTTAAAGATGCAATACTGAAACCGATTCAGTTTGTCAGGGTGGATGATTTTGCTGATTCATCAATTATTATAAAAATGGTGGGTGATACCAAAGTCCTCAAACAATGGGAAGTTGCCGGTGAATTTCGCAAACGCCTGAAAATTGCATTTGATAATGAAGGAATTGAAATCCCATTTCCACAACGAGTAGTGCATTATGCAAAGCCAAATGAAACTAAACTTCCTGTTGCAAAGGAAATAACTGCAGAATCAAAGAAAAAAATAACTATTTAATGGATCAAATTTATACGAAACATCAGGAAAAGATTTTAAAGAAAATTGAGGTTGAATCGGATATCAGTAAATGGAAAGACTGGAAGTGGCAGGTCAGAAATACTATCAGAAGTATTGAAGCTTTTGAATATATGACTGGCATAAGATTTTCAGAAGATGAAAAAGAGTCTTTAAAAATAACACAAGAAAAATTTCCACTTTCCATTACACCTTATTATTTGTCTTTAATAAAGAAAGATAATTACCAGCATGATCCGGTTTTTAAGCAATCATTTCTGGATAGCAGAGAATTGATTGTTTCATCGAGCGAAATGGGTGACCCACTTTCAGAAGATCACGATAGTCCTGTTCCGGGTATCACGCACCGATATCCGGATAGGGTATTGTTTTTGGTGAGTAATGTCTGTGCTATGTATTGTCGTCATTGTACCCGGAAAAGGAAAGTTGGAGATGAAGACTCGATTCCGGATAAAAGTCAGATACTTCAGGGTATTGAATATATTCGAAACACACCGCAGGTGAGGGATGTTTTGTTGTCGGGAGGCGATCCGTTTTTGTTATCAGATGAATATCTCGACTGGATTTTAACTGAATTGCGTTCTATTCCTCATGTACAGGTCATTAGGATAGGTACAAGAACTCCGGTCGTATTACCATATCGTATTACTGACGGGTTAGTTAACATGTTAAAAAAGCATCATCCGATTTGGATTAACACCCATTTTAATCACCCAAGAGAAGTTACAGCATCCGCAAGAGAAGCCCTTGCCAAATTAGCTGATGCCGGAATACCACTAGGTAACCAGTCGGTTTTACTGGCAGATGTAAATGATTGTCCGCGTGTGATGAAGGAGTTAGTCCATAAATTGGTAATGAATAGGGTAAGGCCTTATTATTTGTATCAGTGTGATCTTTCTGAAGGTCTCTCTCATTTTCGAACTCCGGTTGGAAAAGGGATTGAAATTATGGAAAGTCTGATCGGTCATACCAGTGGTTTTGCCGTACCAACATATGTGGTGGATGCTCCTGGTGGTGGTGGTAAAATTCCACTAATGCCAAACTACATCATATCCTGGAGTACTAATAAAGTAATTCTGAGAAACTATGAAGGAGTGATTACTACTTATCAGGAACCGGATAAATATGAACAAAATTATTGTGACAGGAATTGCGAAAAATGTGATCTTGAGTTGGAACTGAATGAGGGAGAAGAAATGGATGCAATTGGAATTGAAAAATTGCTGGCAGATTATGATGATACTATCTCATTGGTGCCTAATAATACAGAACGCTATGAAAGGCGGGATGAAATAAATGGAACTAATGAAATATGATGGTTTTTAAAAATAAAATAATAAAATCACACGTTTCCTGTGATGCTGAAGGTAAGCGAGCATACCTGATGAACTTTGATCCGGATGATTTTCCTGTAATAACTGATTATCTGGATGATTTAGCAGCAATTAATGGATACACCAAGTCGTTTATTAAGATTCAGGCAAAATATGCTCCGGCATTTTTCATGTCAGGTTACAAAATGGAGGCATTTGTTCCTCGTTTTTATGGTGGAAATGAAGACGCTTTTTTCCTTGCGAAATATTTTGATCAAGAAAGAAGCCAGCCTGAGAAGCAAGCACTTTCCTCTTTCCTTCAGATGATTCAGTGTCCTTTAATCAGAAAGAATGTGCTACTCGACGATGAATATAGCTTAAAACTTTTGACGGAGTCTGATACAAATGCTATGACGGAAGTTTTCAAGCAAGTTTTTGATTCGTATCCTTTTCCAATTTTTGATATAAATTTTCTATTTCGAGCTATGAAAGAGGGAACAAGGTATTATGGAATATTCCATGGGGTGGACTTGATTGCAATAAGCGCTGCCGAATGTGATGAAAAGCACCAAAGTGCAGAAATGACTGATTTTGCCGTTTTGCCGGAGTATAGAGGGAAAAATTTTGCGTTTATTTTACTTGCGGCAATGGAAAAAGACTTGCTTGAATCAGGATATATTACCTTGTTTACTATCGCACGATTACATGCTATTTCGATGAATAAAACATTCTTCAACTCAGGTTATCATTATTCCGGTACATTGCACAACAATACCAATATAGCAGGGAGTATTGAAAGTATGAACGTATGGTATAAGCATTTAAAGGTATTTTGATATTTTCTAAAATAATTTTTTATACAGGTATAATTTTTTAGTTGTTAATCTCAAAGTTTTACTTATTTTTGTGGGGTGCAATTCAATAAAATTTAATAAGCGATATTGCACAGATGACCAAACATCATAAAGGGGGGATGGATCCGAAAACCCTGCAGAGTAGGAATGATCATTAAGGTTTTTTGTATGAAAAGTGCAATACTAAATTTTGTTTTACTTACTTTCTTTCTTGCCGTTTTTACGTCCTGCTCTCCTCATATTGTTGGAGTTTGGAAGGTAGAGAACTTTGAAACAGTTTCACAGGGTGGTGAATCTATTTCCGCAAAAAATATTGGTACGATTACTTTTCAAAAAGACGGAACAGGGGTTAAGGATTTGTCGTTTACAATTTTAGGCGTAATGAAGGAAGATAAAACACCTTTTAAATGGTCGTTAAAAGATAATTTATTAACTATCAACGGGCAGGAATCAGATTTTGTTAAGGCCTGGATTGTTGTTGAGAATAAGAAAAAATATCAGATGATAAAATCTACTGATGGTGCAGATCAGGTACAGATAATTGAACTCAGAAAATAGGTTGTTAATTGGATTTTAATTAACTTTATGCCGTGAAACGAGCGGTTAGAACATCCATAATCAGTATTATGGCCATGATTTACTGCTTAACAGTAGGCGTGGCCATTTATGCATCTGCTGACCCCGGTTTCCGGATCTACCATGAAATCCCCGGTGCTCGAGGAGTGATTTCTGTATATGTGCCTGAATTTTATCATCACCTGGAACGACCTGACCATCTTGTTCTTTTTGAACTCTTAAATCAGAAACAATCGCTAAATAAGCTTTTTGGTGATTATGTTAAGGTTATTCAGTCTCATCAGCAGAAACTGATTTTCTGTTTTTTGCAACATAGACGATTCTTGCAGAACGTCCGCATAAAATATCGCAAAGCGGATGGAATTTTTCCTTTCCATTATTTCTGGTAGCATACTTTTTTAGTCGATTATAGACGGAGGACTTTTCCGTATGTAAAGGTCATACATCATTGTGTGACCCGGTTTTTATTTATTCATCATCAATTGACTAGAAGATATGGACATTGTATCATTAGGTATAGGGTTATTTGTTATAGGCATTTTTATGTTGATTTTTATTTTGCCCGCAATGACCACCAAAAAAAGAGAAAAAAACATGCTTGCAGCTTTACATGCTCTGGCTGAAAAATTGAATTCAAAAATCAACAAGAAAGAAATTATCGGAGATGTTATGTTGGGCCTCGATGAAAAGAAGAGAATAGCCTACTATCACAAACATCAGAAAGAAAATAGTAGATCTGAATCAGTCTTACTAAATGAGATGAGCGAGTGTAAGTTGCTGAGTCAAGTGAAACAAATAAAAAGTACCAACCAGAATTTTAATCCGTATGAGCGATTAGGACTGGAGTTTGTTTCCAAGTCAAAAAATGAACCAAACGTTGTTTGGGTGTTTTATAATATTGATGATTCTTCATACTTAAATATTGATGTTAAACAACTGGAAAAGTGGGAACAACTGCTTAATGTTGAAATAAAAAAAAGATGAAGAAAGTGTGTAAATTATTGTAAATGAGAAAAAAGAGGGAAAAATTTATTTTTTCCTCTTTTTTTATTTGGAATTTTATTTTACTTTTGGAAAACATTTTTAACATTTATGTGTTTGTTAAAGTGTAATAGAAGGAGTTTTAGTTTAAAATTAAATATATTGATCATTATAAATTTTATTTTATGAGAAAAATACTTGTTTTGCTGTTGTTAGCAGGATTATCATTTCACACCGTTTTTAGCCAGATAACTGAAGGAGAAGCCAGCTTAAGAAAACAACGGACTGATACTGTCAGTGGTTGGAAAAAAGGAGCGGTTGTTGGGGTGAATGTCAGCCAGGCGTCTTTAACAAATTGGGCGGCCGGAGGTCAAAATTCATTTGGAATTAATGGTTTAACGAGCCTTTTTGCTAACTACAAGAAAGGGAAGATGGCATGGGATAACTCTCTGGATATAGGATATGGCTTGTTGAAGCAGGGAGCTAATTCAGATTTTATTAAAACAGATGACCGGTTCGACTTGTTTTCGAAATATGGTCAGCAGGCAAGTAAATCGTTGTATTATGCCGCTTTGTTTAATTTTAAAACCCAGATGACAGAGGGAAAGGATTATGCCAGGGACACAGCCAAAATATCCAACTTGCTTGCACCTGCATATGTGCTGACGGCTATTGGGTTGGATTATAAACCAAACAGCTACTTTACGGCCTTCTTGGCCCCTCTAACAGGTAAAGTGACGATTGTAAATGATACTGCTTTATCAAATAAAGGGGCATTTGGCGTTACGCCGGGAGAAAAGTTTAAAGGTGAGTTTGGGGGGTATTTGCGTGCTGGTTTTACAAAGAATGATTTCAAAACAGAGGTGCTCAAAAATTTCTCTCTGACCACAAAACTTGATTTGTTCTCCAATTATCTTCATAGACCTCAGGATATTGACGTAAGCTGGGAAACCATTTTCGTGTTTAAAGTCAATAAATATATTACGGTTAACCTGAATACCCACTTGATATATGATGCTGATATTTTGTTTGATACAAATGATGATGGCCAAATTACAGCCGGAGTGGATAAATCCCTAGTGCAGTTTAAGGAGATTCTGGGAGTAGGTTTTATGTATAAGTTTTAAACAATATTATAAACGATTTAAATTTATTTTTATGAAATTTATAGACGAATTCAAAGCTTTTGCATTAAAAGGTAATGTGGTAGATATGGCTGTGGGTATCATCATTGGTGGTGCTTTTGGTAAAATTGTGTCATCAATAGTTAATGATGTAATCATGCCCCCAATTGGGTTACTTGTTGGAGGGATGAACTTTACTGATTTAAAATTTGTGATGAAAGAAGCAATAGCTGATGCGCCGGCTGTGACATTGAACTATGGTAACTTTCTGCAGGTTACATTTGATTTTTTGATCATCGCATTCTCCATCTTCATGGTAATCAGGTTTATGAATAACCTCACCAAGAAAAAAGAAGCTGTTGCAGAAGTAACTCCACCTGCACCGCCAGCTCCTTCGAAAGAAGAAGTGTTGCTTACTGAAATCAGGGATTTGTTGAAAAAACAAAAATAAGAACCTGCAAGTATCTTTGTTGTCATTTTTTCAGCAAAGTTGACAAATTGACACTTTTTTTGTTTGTCAACCGCATAAATGTCAGATAATCAGCAATTAAGGTCTTGAAATGCCGTTGTTTTTGCAACGGCATTTTATTTGTAAATTTTCCTGTGTCAACAAATATGTTTAACTAAAAATTATGGAGGATTAACTTATGTCACTCGTTAGATTTAAAAGAAACTATCCATCTTTGTTCGACCACTTTTTTGAAAATGATTTATTTGATTGGTCGAATCGAAACTTTTCTGCTACAAATACTACTTTACCATCAGTAAACATCAAAGAGGGAAAAGAAAATTTTGAAGTAGAGGTTGCGGCACCGGGTCTTAGTAAAGAAGACTTTAAAATTGAATTGAACAACAGTTTATTAACCCTCTCTTCTGAAAAGAAGGTGGAAAACGAAGAGAAAAATGGTGAATGCTACACGTGCAGGGAATTTAGTTATCAGTCGTTCAGCCGTTCTTTCACGTTGCCAAATATTGCCGACGGAGAAAAAGTGGTGGCAAAGTATGATAATGGTATTTTAACGGTAACAATTCCGAAGAAAGAGGAAGCAAAAGCTAAACCAAGCAGGATAATTGAAATCATGTAATATTAGACAATCAGTTTATTATGAAATTATGAACGGAGAAAGCAAAATTGTTTTCTCCGTTTTTTATTGATCGTATGATTGTATATTAATAAGATAATTTATCACAAATCGCTCAAAACGTAAAAACTTTATCAGGTTTTTACGTTTTGCGTACCAGCGTGTTTTATATCAAGTTATTTTTGTTCCGGAAATTTAGAAACCTAAACGAGAAAGGAGGTGATATCATGGGGCCTTAGCTATTTTGAATAATGAGTGAAGTGTAGAATTTTATTTTTAAACCTATTATCAAAAAAAAATAATTATGAAAAAAGTATTTGTTGGAATTACCCTGATGGGAATTGTTTTATCTTCTTGTGAGAAACAGGAGGACTCGCAAACGAGAAATGATGTTGTTAACAGGCAAAAGATATTTATTGCAGCAAATGAATTATCTGTTAAACATGATTCTTTGCTGGTTGAAATGCTGTTGACATGGGATGAAAAGGTTAAGTGTAATAGTTTGGGAACGTCTGGTTCCGGTAATATGAACATAGAATTGCATGATGTTTTTGAAGTTATTGAAGCCGTAACCGGTGTCAAGTCGGAAGTTGTAAAAGACAAGAAACCGTCTAGGCAATTAGTAGATAATATAAATGACGATGATTTACCAATGTATGATTTTGACCAGGAAGTAATCAGGTTAGCTCATTATGTTAATTCATCGGATGTTCAAGGTTACTTTGATGCTGCTGATCAGGTTGTTTTGGACAGCACACTGAATGTTTCAGAGAAAATTTTGCAAATCAATGAAATTCAAGAGGAGGTAAAAAGTGACCTTGATTTGACATTAGTTGATTTTGAAAATTTTATGAATTCAACTGAAGTTCTTAAAGGTTCTTTGCTTCTGTGGAACAACTATGCAGGACCAGCATGGAGTAAACAAAAAGTGACAGGAATAATGCGCGCAAAGCCAATTACAAAATGGTCTTTCTTTGCAAAACTTGGCTTTGTTGCTGCTGCTGATGCAGTCGGTGCTGTTACCGGAACATTCATTGGAAGCTATATTGTCATAAATGGGGTGCCTGTGTACATTCCTGCGGGACCCCAAGGTGCTTGTGCCGGACTGGCAATCTTGTCCTTTCTGGCAGCTAAAATGGTGGGCTGGTAATTTTGATTAATTTTCTGTTTGTTTGTTTGTTATCAACCTGGAGTTTGTTTCGGTCACCTATACATAAACTCCGGGTTGATATATAACTTGGTGTGTTTGTGAAAATCCTGATATTCTTAACGGAATAAAGCGATATATATGCTAAATATTTTATTATCAACAAAAAAATAACTGATATGAAGAAAACATGTTTTTTATTGGTTTTTACGATGATTGTATTATCATCTTTTGCCCAGGCAAAACCACCTGTGTTTGCATATGGAATCGGTTCAGATTTTCTTAGTATTCCATTGTCTGAAAAGAGTTTGTTGTCTCGCTCAACAAATGTGTATCTATCGTATTGTGTGAACAAAAATCTGAATTTTAAGATTGGTTATGATGGACTGTTATTACAGGAAACGGGACAAAAAAGTTATGATAACCAATCAGGTCTGATGCTTGGCGCAGGTTATATGGTGTTACGTGATAAAGCTGGATTTTTTTCAAATGAGATCACATTTTCTGTTTCTAATAGTTTTAAAGAATTTATATCATTTAAAGACTATCATGCTGATCTTGGCACTCGTATCTGGATAATTGACGCGTTTTATCTGGGGGGCGGACTAAGATGGAATCACAATGAAACAACCGGGATAATTGTGTCTCCGACAAACAGCCTGAACGTCTATTTACAACTAGGATTGCAGTTTTATATTGGCAAAAAGCTGGAGTTTTATAAAAGGGATTGATTTTGATAGAAGAAGGTGAAACTTTCCTTCAGCCAAAAATCGACCTTAGCATGACATAATATAAGTTCTAACCAGGGAGGTCTTTTGATAATTCAATGTATTATATTGAAAACTAAATTTTATGTTAAAAGTAAAGAGGATGAATCGCGATGAGAAATCCTCTTTATTTTTGGAGGCTATATGAATGCTTTTACATAATAAAATAGCAGGATTCCGGCAACAATTAATTTGGATAGTGTTCCAACTAAAAAGCCGATAAAAGTTCCAAAAGCCGCTCTGAAAGCTTTCTCTGATGTTTTTCCGGCAATTAGCTCTCCAACCAACGCTCCTAAAAAAGGGCAGGTAATGATACCCCATGGACCTGCTAAAAAACCTGCAAGAAGTCCAATTACACTGCCCCATACTCCGGCTTTGCTTCCGCCTGTTTTTTTCGTACCCCATGCCGGGATGATAAAATCCAGCACTTGTATGATGATTACGATAATGCCCCAAATAATCAGGAATTTTACAGAAAACTGTGCTGCAGAGCTAAGATGAAGCAGGATAATTCCAAGATAGGACAAGGGTATCCCGGGCAAGACAGGCAGTATGGAACCAAGTAATCCCATCAGTAAGAATATCCCTGCAACGATGATAAGGAATAAATCCATACATTTTTATTTTAACGTTTGATGAATTGCAAATAGTTTTAGATATCAATTGAGGATATATTATAATACAGTCATTGCTTGGTTTATATTTATCTGCTACTTGGGAGCTGTGTGGTACAGGTATGCTCCAACGCCAAGGAATAGAAGATTAGGTAGCCATACCGCAAGAAAAGGTGACATGACTCCACTGACTGAAAAAGAAGTTGACAAAGTGGAAAACAGGATGTATATTGAACTCAGAGCCAGTCCGACGCCAAGATGGAGTCCAATGCCTCCTCTGACTTTTCTCGATGCCAGCGATACGCCCATCAAGGTCATGATAAAAGCTGCCAACGGCATGGAAAATCGTTTGTAATATTCATCTTCAAACGCCTGGGTACTTCCGATTCCTCTGTTTTTTAACCTATCTAAGTGTTCTTTTAGTTCCGTATTGTTCAGCTGGGCGCTTTCCTTTGCTGTAATGAAAAATTCTGTTGGTTGTACTGTGATGGTAGTATCCAGAGTAGGTCCTTTTACGATGCTTTCACGCATCCCGTCGAAGTTACGCAATAGATAATCGGAAATTTGCCAATGATATAATGAATCCCAGGTGATAGTTTCCGCGGTAAGCCGGGAGGTGAGAATTTTCCCGTCAAATTTCTCAAGAGAAAACCGGTAACCTTTATGCTGCGATATCTCGAATCGCTCAATGTACAAGATAACACCCGGTTCAATTTCCATTTGGATATTTCGCGCGTAGCTGGTTTTAAATTTTTTGATGTAGGCATCCTCAAATTCCAGCAGTTTTTCGTTGGAAGGCGGAATGATATAACCACCGAGCACGAACGACATAAGACTGATGATTGCAGCCGAAATAAAATAAGGTTTCATGATGCGCCGGAAGCTGATTCCACTCGCTAGCATGGCAATTATTTCGGTGTTGGAGGCCAGTTTAGAGGTGAAGAATATCACTGAAATAAAAGTGAACAGCGGCGTAAACATGTTCATGTAGAACGGGATGAAATTCAGATAATAATCGAAAATGATGGCTTTCAACGGTGCGTTATTGTCGAAAAAATTATCTAATTTTTCTGTCAGGTCGAAGATGACCGCAATACTCAGAATCAATACAATAGAAAAGAAAAACGTACCAAGAAATTTCTTGATAATATACACGTCTATTTTTTTGAGCCCTATTTTCCGGTAATCAATCTTCATGGTCTAAAATGAAAGTTGCCTCTCAAGTGAAGCAAAACTCCCTGCAAAGTTAAAAATCTTTGTGAAATTTATCGGGAAACCGGGCATGTACATTTTTATAATATTCCCGGATATGTTTCATGTCTGCAGTTTCATCACCGGTCGGCATAAAAACCTCTTTAATGCCCATTTCTTTTTTCTTGTAATCAATGTAAGCCAGTTCGATGGGTACGCCAGCCTTCATGGCGATATGATAAAATCCCATTTTCCACTTCTTTCGTAAACTACGAGTACCTTCTGGAGTAATGGCCAGGTGGAACTGTTCCCGCTCGCTGAATATTTTCGCCATCTGATCAGTTACAGAGCTGGCTTTCTTGCGATCCACCGGGACACCTCCCATCGAATTGAACATATAGTTGAATGGAAATACAAACCAGGATTTTTTGATCAGGAAAGATGATTTGCGGTTGATCGCCCAGTAAGACAATTTCCCGATGATAAAATCCCAGTTGCTTGTGTGCGGGGCAACGCATATCACGCTTCTGGGTGGTTCTTCAGTGGTCAGTACCATTTTCCATCCGGCAACGCGCAGCATCCAGCGACTTAATTTTTGCATATAATTTTAATTTTGAGAGTGCAAAGCTACGATAAATTTTCGAGAATATGACTGCATGGGTTTATCTGCGGATTGTTAATAAATTATGGATGTTTCATTCTGATAGCTCCTGTTTTATTTGTACTTTTGTCACCTATACCGAAACTAATGCAGCCGTATTATTTTCATTTTTTTTGTGTGTATGAAATTTTTAGATGAACTGAATGAAAGTCAGCGCAAAGCTGTAGAGTTTTCCGAGGGAGCATCGCTTATCATCGCGGGTGCGGGCTCGGGCAAAACTCGAGTGCTGACCTACAAAATAGCCTATCTGCTCAAAAAAGGACTGGCGCCTTCTTCGATACTCGCCCTGACTTTCACCAACAAAGCCGCTCGTGAAATGAAGAATAGGATAGCGGAGCTGGTGGGAGAGCGGATTGCCCGCTATTTGTGGATGGGCACTTTTCACTCGGTTTTCTCCCGAATTTTAAGGGCGGAAGCGGATAAACTCGGCTTTACGAAAAACTTCACGATTTATGACTCTTCAGATTCTAATTCGTTGATCAAGTCTATTATCAAAGGGATGAAACTGGATGAGAAGATTTACAAACCCGGTTTTATACACAGTCGTATTTCCGCAGCCAAAAATAACCTGATCACACCGGGTGCTTATGCCGGGAATGCAGATATGGTTCGTTCGGATATGCATGCCCGGGTACCACGCTTGCATGAGGTATATAAAATTTATACTGAAAAATGCAAACAGGCCGATGCCATGGATTTTGACGATTTGCTGCTGCAAACCAACATCCTTTTCCGTGATTTTCCGGAGGTGCTGCAAAAACACAGGGAGCATTTCAACTACATTTTAGTGGACGAATATCAGGATACCAATTACGCACAGTATCTGATCATCAAAAAACTGTCGGAACAACATGAGCGGATTTGCGTGGTAGGTGATGATGCGCAAAGTATTTATTCATTCCGTGGTGCGAATATCGACAACATCCTGCAGTTTAAAAACAATTACCAATCGACACAGGTTTTCAAGCTGGAACGTAATTACCGTTCTACGCAGACCATCGTGAATGCCGCGAACAGCCTGATAGATAAGAACGAACATCGTATTCCCAAAACCGTTTATTCTGAAAAGGCGCAGGGCGAGAAAATCAAGGTCATGCAACTTTATTCAGATTTTGAAGAAGGTGCAATCGTGGCCGAATATGTCAAAGATTTGAAAGAATCTGAGGGCTATTTTTATCAGGATATCGCGGTGCTGTACCGTACCAACGCGCAATCGCGGGTATTGGAGGATCAGCTTCGTAAAAGCCTTATTCCTTACCGGATATACGGTGGTTTGTCTTTCTATCAGCGCAAGGAAATCAAGGATGTAATCGCATATTGCCGGCTTGTTTGTAATCCTTCGGATGAAGAAGCGCTGAAACGCATTATCAATACACCTGCCAGGGGAATCGGGGATACGACGGTGAATAAAGTACTGGAATGTGCCATGCTGCATGGAGTTACCGCCTGGGAAGTGCTGAGCGATATCCTGAAATATAATTTACAGGTGAATGCCGGTACTGCGACCAAGTTGACTAAATTCAAGGAGATGATCTGGGTATTTGCCGAACAGCGGGAAGTGCTGGATGCCTATCAATTGGTGGATACGATTATCAAAGCGACTGGCATCATCAGCGATACCTATACTGATAACTCCCCTGAAAGCATGAGCAGAAGGGAAAATGTGCAGGAATTACTGAATGCTATCCATGAATTTTGTGAGATAAAAACCAATAACAACGAGTCTTCTTTGTTAGTTGATTTTCTGGCTGAAGTTTCTTTGCTTACCGATCAGGATACAGATAAAAATGCTGATGATGATAAAGTTACATTGATGACGGTTCATGCCGCGAAGGGACTGGAATTCAAGGTGGTGTTTGTTGTCGGTATGGAAGAAGAGTTGTTCCCTTCAGCTTTTGCGATGGACAGTCCCAGAGAATTGGAAGAGGAACGCAGGTTGTTTTATGTAGCCATCACCCGCGCAGAAGAAAGGTGTTTCATCACTTATGCCAAATCACGTTTCAAAAACGGACAGGTAAACTTTGCGAACCCAAGTCGTTTTATCAAAGATATTGATCCGGCTTACATTGACCATCCGGCTGATTTTCAGGTGAAAAATAAATCTTCATTTTTTGAAGATGATGTGGATGAATTTCAGGGTGGTTTCCGGAATTTCGGACACCGGGCGCAACGAACTTATACTCCAAAACAAACCTATCAGCAACCGGAAATACCTTCGATACCGCCTCCATCACCGAAGAAATTGACCAAAATCAAAACAAGTGGACAAACAGTTTCTGATGAAAACTTTACGCCAACCATACCTGTTGGTAAATTTGTAAAGCATCAACTGTTCGGCATCGGGAAGGTGCTGTCGGTCAGCATGACCGGCGCCAACGAAAAAGCCGATATTGATTTTGGCGAGAAAGGCGTGAAATCGTTGTTGTTGAAATTTGCAAAATTGGAAGTGCTTGATTGAAATTATTTCATAATCTCCTGCGTCACCAGCCCTGCGATGGTCATGCCAAACATGGCCGGCATATACGAAACCGTCCCGTTGATGCTCGCTTTTTTACTGTCCCAGTGCTGACCGGTCATTATTGGTCTCTGTGGTTCGTTGATTTGTGTTGAAGTCACATCTTCTCCCAAAACTGATTCCGCACTTTTTCCACTATCAGGTGATTCTCCTTTGTTTTCGTAAATCTCATCACTATACACACATAGAAATTTTTTGCCTGTGCCGCCCAACTTGCGGATGCGACTGCGCAGGGCAGCAGCAAGAGGACAACCATTTACTTTCCAGAACTCAGTCACTTTGATGCAGGTAGGATCTGTTTTCAGTGCAGCACCCATAGAAGAAAAGAAAATTGCGTTGGTGTTGGTAGCCTGTTGTATCAGGTGGACTTTATTCGACAGGCTGTCGATGGCATCGAGAATAAAATCGTAGGTGTCGAGAGCAAAAGACCCGGCTGTTTCAGGGCTGTAAATCTCCTGCAGTCCACAGATGTTTGCATTGGGATTGATTTCGAGCAGTCGTGCTTTCAATACTTCTGTTTTAGGCTTACCAACCGTTTTCGTGGTGGCAGGCAATTGCCGGTTTATATTGGTTTCACTTACCACATCCGAATCGACCATTGTCAGATGTCCGATACCCGCGCGAATCAATGCTTCGGCACACCAACTACCCACGCCCCCGATACCAAAAAGAATCACCCTCGTATTAGCTGCTTTCTCAAGATAGGGTTTTCCAAGTAATAATGCTGTTCGTTGAAAAATTTCCATACGGGATGCAAAGATATAAATTTTTAAATAACAAGATTAAGTATGTTTTACCTGAGAAACAATTCTCAGGGCGGATAATCCCCAGACTTTAGACCCACTGCAATAGTGATTAAACTTTTTCTTATCAAGATAATCTCCGGAACAAACCAGAGCCAAACAAGTTGAACATTTTGAACTCATCCAACATCCGGCACATTTGACTTTTGCCAGTTCATAAAACTGATTAATCAGATTAATCACTTTGTTTTGGTCAATACCTGTTTCAATTTTTCCAATACGTGCAATACTATGTCCGGCAAGCTTTTCACAAGGATAATAGTAGTTGTCAGACGATAAATAAAGGCGGCTGGCTCCCAATATGCACTGACCAAGACTCATGTAATGCGAGGATGGTTTTGGCGCGATGAATCTTTTCAGCATAGGTTTCATGTATGAAATTAAGAAATTCCGTTCGCCTGATGAATCATTCAGAATTTCTACGCCATCACTTTTAATGCAACTTAACAATTTATTTTCAAGTGTTGGTAGATAATCGTTATTTTGTGTTTTGTTTGTATTCAAATTAAGTCCATAAGAATCAACATGATTGATTAATAGTTTAACACCCAGGTTGTTTAGAAAAGTTTCTGTTTCAGTGAAATCCTGATGAGAAGTAAGAACCGTTGAACAGCGAACATATTTTTTGAAATATTCTGGGTCTGTTTCCTTTATAAGTTTAAGCTTGTTAAAAACAACATCAAATGTTCCCCCGCCATGATGATATTTTCTGTAACGATCGTGAATTGTTTTAGGGCCGTCGAGGCTGATTACAATCTGAAAAGCGTGTTTAACGAAGAATTCTATGATGTCTTTATCTAGCAGCGTTCCGTTTGTCGTTATAGAAAAAACGATTTCTCTGTTTTTTCTTTTCGCTTCATGGACCGCGTATTCAGCTACCTTTACGATTATAGGGAATCTCAACAGGGGTTCTCCGCCGTAAAATGAAATTGCCAGAGGAAGTTCCTGGTCTGCTGAATGGTTTAGCAGGTAATCAACGCCTTGTATTGCAGTTTTTTCTTTCATGTTCAAGGCAGTAACACCGTCTTTCTGGTCATATGCCTGTCCTGAAATACAATAATCACAACTCATATTACACTTAGCGGTCAATTCCAATACCAACAATCGTAGTTTTGAGTTTAATGTCTTATTAATAACTGCATCATTATATGGATTTTTAATTATGGGGCGTACATCTTTTGCTTTCGGATTATCTCTTGGAATATCGCACCCACCGTGGGAGTTACGATAATTATTCAAAATTGAGGCGACAGTTTTTGTGACAGGTTCAATTTCTCCGGAGATAGTATTATAAAAATAATGCTTATTTGCAACTGAGAACAACTTACCTGTAAAACAAGTTGGATTTTCTTTCATAATTTTTTTTTGAACTTACTATAACAAAAAAACTCCCTGTGAAATTAATTACAGGGAGTTTTTGTTCATGCAGATACGCCTCCTGCAAATGAAGCTCCAACAGCAACAGCATAGGTAACTACTTCTACTCCGCTGCAACCGGGATTGTCACAAGAACAATCTTCTGCGCCTCTCGTAGTCGCTTTTTTTGAATCAATCTGTTTTTCGAGTTTTTCAATTGCTTTCCTGGCTTTTTCCAATTCAGCTTTAACTTGTTGCTTTGTTCTTTTCATAATAATTTTTTTGCGGTTTAGAGTCCTTAATGGTATTTAATGCTGTATAAAAAGAAGGACTCAATAACTTTATACACAGCTTGTCTGTTGTTATATTCGTTTATTTGGAGTTAAAGCAACTACAGCAGAAGTAGATCATTCTTTTTTAAGGTACTTTTTAATTAAAAACATTTTACAGCGTAAAAATTTATATTTTTTTAATGTAAACACGAAACGAACAGCATATTGAATATTGATGCAAAAAGGATGCGTTTTTGGGTGTAAAAAGAATAAATTGTTTGTTTTCTATTCTTAAAATGGCAAAATTATAAATATTTTTTCAAATAACAATTAAAATGATATTTTTATTCATGTATTGTCCAGTCATATCATAAAATGTTTGACTGTACAGTTAATTTCACCCTGAATTTCACCATACGCAAAATCAAATCATAGTGAATCAGACGGTAAAACAAACTTAAAGACAGCAAAATTTCGTTCCTGAAAAATCAACCTCAATTAATTTTACCACGTGCTGTGCGTTCGTTATTTTTTTGACTTCCGAAAGAATACCCAATTGATAAACCGAAATCTAACCCTGCTGTCCACTTGTACATTTTAGCCCAGGAATCTCCGTCTGTCGGCACAGTCTCCTTCCATTTATATTCACTAACAATGGGGGGGCCATACCCTAACCAGTAACTGATTGTGAACCCTTTATTCCACACCCAAGTCTGACCCACACCAACGCCTATATTATATGATTCAAATGAGTATTGGGCTCCCTTGTATATCCCTTTAGCAAGGTTCATATACCGAATATTAATATCTCCAAAAGTGGTTTTGTATGCAGACTTGAACAACCAAAGAAATTTGGCATCCTGTACAGGTCGTAAAAAATATTTGTAATGTAGTCCGGAACCATATTCGGTCTCATTGCAAATTATAGGAAAAGAACCTCCGACTTGAACAAATAGAGCGTGCCTGGAGGTCACGCGCAATTCATACGCCATTCCCCATCTCTCAATACCTAATCCTGCCAGATTGAGTTGTAACGAATGACGGTAAAATAGGGAGTCATTTGACTGGGCATTAACAAAAGTGTATCCCAAAATTAGGACAGCCAAACCCAAGATTTTCTTTAAATGTTTCATTTTGCTTAAATTCTTAGTTGAATAATACTGTTGAATGATACAGCAAAGAAACAAAAGTAAAACAGGTTAAAAGACCAAGCCTATCGGCATTCAAAAACTTGTAGTCCAAACTTATAGGGAAAAACGTACAAACTCCTAATAATCTGACACATAAATTAATTCAATAGATACAACAAAAATGATAAAAAGGCAGGAGGATTACGATTGAAATTGATTTATCCTTTGAAAAAATATTATATTTTATTCCGAAATTCACTTGGGGTCAAGCCTACGAATTTCTTAAAGATAGAGTTAAAACTACTCTTAGAACTAAACCCACAATCATAAGCCAAGGAAAGTATAGTGTAGTTTTTATAAGAAGGGTCGATCAACTTTTGTTTGGCTAAATCAACCCTATAACTATTCACAAAATCAAAGAAGTTTTTCTCAAGATTCTCATTAATTACCTGAGAAAGATAATTGGTTGAAATATCCATTTTTTCAGCAACTTCTTTTAATAAAAGTTTCTCATTTAGATATGGTTTTTCTTTCTCCATATACTTCAACAATCTTTTCAAATGAGTTTCCGAATCTTCTTTTTTAAGACCCGATTTTTCATAACGATTACTTGCTGATTTAGTACTAGACATTACTGTCGTTTCTTTTTTCGGTATCTGAATTGAATAAATAGCTTGTTGTCTTATACCAAAAAAACCCAGAAGAAAGATAAATATTACAAAAACAGCGGTTCCTTGCATATCCTGTATCATGTGGTCTTTAGGTTGCATAGCGAGTGTGGTTGTTTCATAATAATGAGCATTAATAACAAGACTTGATATACCAACCCACAAGAACACTAATAAGATAGCTAATATTCTTAACCAATTGAGACTGATATTTTCTTCATAGGAAAACATTTTTCGAATAGAAATTTTATGTCTTTTCAATAGCCTTAGTGTCGCTACTAAATAAATGGTTGTAAATAACATCGTTATTCCAAAAACGAAAATTGCATAAGAATCGGTTGTTAGGTGAGTTGCTAAGCGAACCTTTTCTTCATAAGGAAGTTGTGCCAAAGGGATAATACAAATGTAAGTAATGGCTGTAGGGATAATATGTAGTAACCACTTAGCTTTAAATACATTTTCTTTAGAAGTTAGTGATTCGGTGTACATATACATTAAAGAATAATATACAACGAGTAATCCTGAAGGGATATGACCATATTCGATGTAAAACTCATATCCGGATTGGAAAGAGTAATAAACAAAAGCTAAATGTAATGTAAAAATTGCAAGCCAAAGTGCCAAAATCTTGTCAGCTATTGATTTACGTTTTTTTGAAAGTACCAAAATCGCAAAAAAACAAGATTGAATAGCACCTATTAATAGTAAAACTTCCATAAAAGCAAAACTAATACTTTATTCTTTTCCTGTTGAAATATCCACTATTTAAAATATCCTTTTACAAATTGTTTCAAGAGCATAGTCTTATTCTAACGTTCCAGTGTACAGTAAGGGAGATGTTAATGACGATGTGTGCGCCCTGCATGAGCAGCGCGCATTTGCTGCAAGTGAAAAAATGCAAAAATACAAATATTTTTGGTTAAACAATGCTTTTGGCAGGTGTATTTATCCAACGGGTACAAGTTCATTACGCGCGGAGTTGTGCCCGAAGCATTAGCAAGTACCGTACAATTTTCACAATAAAAATCTGCAACCGGTCTGTTGTTTTCAAAATCATTAAGATAAACATTGCCGCAACAAGGACAAAATGAGTTTTGTTTAACCCAATTTTCTGTTAATACCCGGGCAATCTGAGGATTACTTGAATAGCCTTTTGCTATTTCTTTGTTAAAGAAGAGATTTATATTGTGAAGTGAATAAATTTCAATTAGTTTATATAGGTTGTGTCTTGCCACCAAACCACTTGATAAATGGTTTTGCTTTCTGAGTCATAATCATTTTTTCGTTTGCACAAAAATACGTTTTTTTGCATTTATCGTCTTTTTTCTCAGCTTGATCAGAACCTATGGCAGTTGCATAAAGGTATCTTTTGTGGGAATCATGAAGTAGCCGAAATTACTGCCATTATTTAATCGTTGCCTGCCACCTGCAAAGAGTCGAAAGTGAATGTCCGGGAATGTCTGTGATGGGATTGGGGTCATAGATTCGTTGCGCGAGCTTTTGCGAACTTATTTAGTGGTTTGCATCGACGGGTTCGGGGGACAGTAGTGCCCGTCGTTGCAAAAAGATGATTGGTTGTGCAAGCCTGCGGCGACGGGTATTTATTGGGTGCGGTGGCTCCGTCATTGCGAGGAGGCAAAGCCGACGAAGCAATCTCCTCTTCAATGTATAATGCAAAATAACATTTCCAGTTGGTTATTGCTCTCAAATCTGCCATGTTTCTTTTATAATCAATTTAGCATTTTCTCCAATACACTTTCCAACACGCACACATAATAAAAAGGTACATTTATCAGGCGAAAAGTTTTACCCCTGGATGTTGTAACTGTATCGACCTGCAAAGGATTACTCCAAACCCGCACGGCAACATCGTGAGGAGCCTCGTCCATAAATAAATGCAGCGATTTTAATTTAGCGTTAGTGCCGCTTTTAACTTCTATGGGAATGATCATTCCATTGTAAATATAAATTAAATCAACTTCAGCATCGGAACCACTTTTATTTCTTCGCCAAAAAATCCGTTTGTTCAATACGGAATAACTTAAAGCTAATATCTCCTGGGCTACAATGTGTTCTGCTATTCTGCCTCGCCATACATCAGTAATATTTGTAGCATCGAATACCACCTCTTGTGTCTTTGCCTGATAATTTACTAGCCCGGTATCTAACCAGAACAAGCGTGAACGAAGCCTGAAGTTAGGCTGTACGGGCAATTGAGTTCCAGTTATCGGATAAGCCAATTCAAGCAGAAAAGCTTTTTCTAAAGTTCTGAAAGCATTGGCCATATCGCGTGATATATAAGCGCTGTCGCCAAACTTTTCGAAGCTTATAGTATCTGCAGCAGCCACCCAACCAGCATTAAGGATATGTCGGATAGTTCGCACTTTCAAGTCTGTATCAGCGTATTTTTCGACATCATTGCTATACGACTCAATTAATGAATCATAAATCGGCTTAAGTGAGTGTATATCATTTGTTTTGGCATATACATTGATTACCTCGGGCATACCACCTACTAATACATACTCGTTAAATCGCTTCATTAACCGATCATGAATATATGAAGCGTCACCTGATAAAATTACATTGGCATCAAACTGTTGATTAAGTCCATCCAAAAACTCCAGAAAAGAACAAGGTCGTAGAGCCATATATTCTACACGTCCTACCGGAAAAGAGATTTGTCGCATTTCCATCAAAGTTTCGAGCAAAGAGCCAGCAGCAATCACATGTATGTGTCCGGCATCTTCATAAAAATAGCGTAACATTGCCACAGCTTTTGGAGAGTTTTGAATCTCGTCGATAAATAAAAGTGTTTTCTCATTGGTAAGTGGCGTTCTGGCATTTTTGAAATAAATTGCTTTCAGCAATTCATGTACGTCGTTGTATTTATCAAATAAATCCCTATCAGCCTCTCGCTCCAGATTTATCTCAAGATACACATCAAACTCTTTACCCAGCATACGTACAAGTGTGGATTTACCTACTTGCCTGGCACCGCGTAAAACGATAGGTTTATGTTCTTCGCTATCCTTCCACTTTCGCAATTCATTTATCAATAACCTGTTCATAAGAGCTAATTGTTTGATTATAATTGCAAATATACAACATTTGTCTTGAAATGACGGTAATATTTTGTGTTAATTGTCGTAGAATGACGGTAAGTAAGTATAGGTTTTGTCGTAAATTCAGGGTAACTGTTATGTTGTTTGTGAAAAACTGTTCCAGCGGAGTGCGCTTGATCGGGGGGTTGCTTCGTCGCTTCGCTCCTCGCAATGACGGTGCAATGATTGGGGTCATATATCCGTCACATGAGCTTTTGTGAACCTGTTTAGTGATTTGTAGCGACGGGTTCGGGGGACAGTAGTGCCCGTCGCTGCAAGAAGATGATTGGTTGTGCAAGCCCGGGGCGACGGATATTTATTGGGTGCGATGACCCCGTCATTGCGAGGAGGCAAAGCCGACGAAGCAATCTCCTCTTCAATGAGTCTTGCAAAGAAACATTGAAAAAGTGGCTCACTTCGCCGGATTGGAGTGTCTTGTAATCAGCAACTATTAGATGTTAATTTGTCCCCGATTTATCATATTTTGGGGACAATATTACGAACGTAAAATATAATTATTCCTGATACAAATAATAACAGATTCTTGCTGCCATCGGCAGCGTAGATTAGTAACCAGTAAGCTTGCTTACTGGAAAACCTATGCCCCTGAACTACAGGCTTCCATAGGAAGCCAACTCTTGTCTCTTTGTGTCGCTACCTACGGCAGCTCCATAGGGTAGGGTGTCCCTTTCTTCCAGTAAGCAAGCTTACTGGTTACTAAAATTTGCTTCCTACGGAAGCATTTGGTTGTATGACGTAGCGGGAACATAATTTATTACCCACACGGCATTCTTATAATGTTCCAAAAACTCATCCGACTGCCATTTTAGGGTGAAGTTATCAATTCCTTCATCCCGGATATGAGTTTTTCTGAACGAAATGGTGTGTGTTGCCAGTAAACCGTGTTGTAGTAATAAGGAAACATCAACATACTGGTACTTGTTGGCTTTAAGAAATTCAACTAATGCATTGGTGCTTACGCTGGTTTTTTGCATAAAGTTTTAAGTCTTTTAAATTTGCGATAAATATGAATTAAATTCCCCACGATAAAACATATTAACGTAATGCATCACTTTGTCAATATAAACTACAGGAACTCCAATTTCTATTAAATAATCTTCATTAACTATTGCTTGAGAGCTTCCTGCTTCAATCGAAATCAAATTCGACATGTATTCTGAAAGACCAATGAGACATAGAACTTTCATTAACTTATTCCTTTCATCTGCCTCTTCCATATATATGATGTCTTCAACAAGATTGTGATTTATGACGGCTGAAATATCCGTCTCCAGATAATCACCTGAATCTAATACAATCTCTTCATTTCGATACATTTCTTGAACTTTTAAAATTGCATCGGTTTGGTTCTTCGATTCAACTTTTATTACCCTTGAAAGTACTTCTCTTATTTCAATTTCAAACATTTTGTCAGCCATATTTCAATCATTTTGAATGACAAAAATACAGTTTGAAATCTATAGTTGACTGAAATAGATCAATTTATAACATTTTTGATCAAAAATTAAAAGCTGTGGTGATTAAATCTTCTTGTATTTTCCTGGTGCTGTAAATTCAATGAATCCTTTGTCGCGGAGGTATTGAAGTTGTTGACGGATTTTGTCTTTTACAAACCTATTGTCCGGGTGTTTCAATTGTAACTCCCTCTCAAATTGATATACCTGATTCAATGAAAAATCAACCGTATTGATTCTGTCAACACAATGCAGGACATCCATTATCCATCCTCTGCTATCAATATTGGTGGTTTTAATTGATTTAGTCCGGCTGTAATTGGCTAATACAGTTTGCTTGTCAACTTCTTGTTGATTTTTGACAATAAAAATCTTACCGCTCTCGGGCACATTCGATATGTCAATATTACATCCAATCCATCCTGCCCTTCTTGCATTTTCAGATAATGGTTTTCGCTTTTGAATGATATTCGGGGTGAAAAAATGGTTTGGAATTAACAGGAAATTATTGACCGATAGTTCCTTTGAATAGGTCAGGAAAAAGAAATTCGGATTCTGGTTTGAATTGATCCTTTCTATCATGGTAGCATATGCTCCATCAGTTATTGTATTTGAAAATAACCCGTTCTTGCTTTTGAGTTCAAATTCTTCTTTGCAATTATCACAATAAAAATCTGCAACCGGTCTGTTGTTTTCAAAATCATTCAGATATACATTGCCGCAACAGGGGCAAAATGAGTTTTGTTTGACCCAGTTTTCTGTTAATACCCGGGCGATTTGGGGATTGCTGGTGTAGCCTTTGGCGATTTCTTGGTTGAAGAAGAGGTTCATGTGGTGAAGTGGATAGATTTTCGTTGTTCAACGGCTGCGTGTATGAAACGTTGGGGATTGCGGGCTTCGTTCTTATCCGCCGACACAAACGTCGATGCGGGGCAGAACACTTTAATTAACCTCTTAAACCCCAATGTTTTATACACGATGTTAGGCAATGTTGATTATTCTTCAAGTTCAATTCTAATATGAGATAATAATCCTTTAAGCCAGGTAGAAACTTGCTTTGCACTCTGAATCGAATGAATATGTGTTTGGTTTTCTTGCCAATTTCCATTCATTGCAAAATGAATTCTTTTAACATCAACTATTTTTGCTTTTTCTTTCTCTAACAAAGAAATAAAATCACTGTGATCTAAGTGAACAGAATATTCTTCAAATGTCTTTTCTATGGCTTGGCTTGAAGTAATATGCCAATGAGGTTGTGAATGTTTCTCATTAGGGTCATTCATATCATCCCATTCTGCTCTAAACAACTGAATTTTTATATCATCATCATCATTCCCCTCATAGACAGAAATAGATATATTTGTATGAGTAGTTTCTATTTGCCTGTTTCCTTGTTTTGATTTCTCAACAATAAATTTGACTTCTACATATAACCAAAAATTATTAAACCATTTTAGCACCTTCACAGGTTCACTGTCATAACGATTTAATGCGAATGAATTTCCTTCAATTTTGAAAACAGATATGTTAAAATGACCTTTTGCTGGTACAAGCTTGAAATTTTCGACAAACAGTACTTTACATTCTTTATTTATATCAGTTACAATACCTAAAAAATCACTCATAAATTAACAATTGGGATAGAAATAAGATTTTAAAATATCATCTATAACAGGTTTAATAAATGAGTTACCATTTTCTAATTCTTTACCAAGTTCTGAAAGTTTTAGATATGCTCCATTTTCTCTCAGATTATTTTTTTGAATATTTGGAATAGGAATATTTTTAATCTGAATTTTTCCTAAATCGTAACCAGACATTATAGGTTTGGAATATATAGATAACAATAAATCAAAGATACTACTGCTAAATAATGCAAGATAGAAGTAATAATCTGTGGTTTGAAATTCTTTTTTGGGAATAAATGCATTGCCTTCTTCAATTACACAATCACCCTTTTTATCAAAACCAAAAGAATTTGAATTACCAAATCTATTAGAGAAAAGCCTTGGTTCTTGGGTAAACTGCCAGTTCCTAGGTCTTGTCAAAGACCACCAATGGTTTATGCCTGACCTTTTTTCTAATATTTCCTTATTGGGTAAAAGTCTGGTTTTATAAAAATCTACACTAGCTAAATTATTTTCATCTTTAAAAATCAAACCATTTTTGTCATATGGAAACCAAACATATTCATTAATTATTATTTTTCCTGTGCGAATTGAATCATTTGTCAATACTGGTCTAAAATATCTCTTTTCTTCTGTCAATATAGAATTGTATTCTTTCGATGAAATTTTAAAAACATTCTTTACACCCAACAATGCACCTTGATTTATACTAAACACATCAGTAATAGCAACCAATTTGCCAGCTTTATGATAAATATCTAATTCTTTAATAAATTCATTAAACTTTCGCAAGTATGATAACTTGCTGATATATAGCAAAAAAGCAGCATATAAATTTGATAAAGTCACTGATATTCAGTAACTTTATGTCGCAAAACAAAACCAAAAAAATATGCTGCGACACAAAGATACAATAATACTTTCAGAGATAAAAGGCTTTTTTACTTCAAGTGAAAAAGCCATGGAA
>Ga0265294_10002072_pt1 | contig 26529 bp, 31 predicted proteins | sample MunlanPumphouse3_FD_192504 | JGI IMG/M metagenome (GOLD analysis project Ga0265294, IMG submission 192504) | Groundwater microbial communities from a municipal landfill in Southern Ontario, Canada - Pumphouse #3 | ecosystem: Environmental > Aquatic > Deep subsurface > Groundwater | place... | reverse complement strand
TCTAGTATATACTATGAATAATCTTTGATTGGAGAAATTTATGTCCGTACTAGAAATTGTCTTAACGAGTGTATTAGGGGGCCTAGTCCTTGTCGCAGTTTTTTACTTACTTGTTTTTCATACCAATAAAAATAATCGGCTTGAACTATTTGAAGTGCTTAATGACGACGCTGTAATTGGTGCAACAGTGTTCTTCGGCGATAGTTTGACTGATTTCTTCCCAGTTCAGGATTTCTTTCCAAACCGGATAATTTATAACCGTGGGATCGCCGGTGATACAACAAAAGACTTGCTTGAACGACTTGATAACGTTGTGAAGATCCAACCGAAAAAAATTATTATTCAAATTGGCACAAATGATCTAGGTAAAGGTGTCAAAATCGAAAAAATCATTAAGAATATTGAAAAGATTTATCAAACGTTACAAAAAGAAGTGCCAAATATTGAAATCATTGCTTTATCCTTATACCCAGTCTCTCATCACAAGATGTGGTTATCGCCAGTTATCGCCGGTATCCGCTCACGCAAGAAAATTTTAAAAACTAATACTTTATTGCAAGCATTATGTATGAAAATGAACATTCCCTTTGTGCAACTATATTCACAACTAGCGGATGCTAAAGGTCGGCTTAATCGCGAATATACGCTTGAAGGATTACATATCTCTGGTCGCGGTTACGCCGTTATTGCTAATGTGCTCAAGGACTATTTATAATTTTATTTTGCAATAGTGTTGTTAGATTTTTTGCTGCTAAAAGTTATTTAATAATAACTCACATGATATAATTGCAATACATTAAGAATTTATGAAAGCTAAAAAAGTATCACCATTTGAAGTATACCTAACAAATCTGCCGGAAGCAGAACAGTTTAAACTGACTGCTTATTTTTTAGAATTATCAAAACGCATCGTATTGCCACCAAAGGAAAAACGCAAGATTATACGCGACTTTGAGCAAGTTGTGCAATATTATCTCGACGCGGGTATTCCGGTTGATTTAGCGTTGCAACGGCTTGATCTTGCAAATCTTGGTGGTTTCTATGCACGTCCCGCCACGCGCTGGTTTGCCTTAGATTATGCGGCAAAAATTTATCCACTATCACTTGCTCATGGACAAATTTCCTTATTTCGTCTTTCGGTCTATCTCAAAGCACCAGTGCAACCAGAAATTTTGCAAATTGCCTTAACTTTTACGATTAAACGTTTTCCACAATTTGCGACTACTTTAAAAAAAGGCTTTTTCTGGCATTATCTTGATTCAACAAAGGGACACTATCCAGTGATGGAAGAAGTCGAGCGACCGCTTTATCCAATCCGAGTTTCGCTAAGTGGTTCAAAAACATTTAAAGTACTTTATTTTCAAAATCGCATTAGCGTTGAAATTTTCCATGCTCTAACTGATGGGAGCGGCGGAATGGTTTTCCTTAAAACATTAATTCGTGAATATTTCCGCTTACTTGGATTAGAAGCACCACTTGATGAAACAACTTTTGATATCAATTGCGCTCCCGACAGCGCGGAAGATAATAACGAATTTGAAAATGCACCGAAAGGTCCGGCATCGGGTTTTATCAATAAGAAATCACTCCAACTAAGCGGTGCATTATCGCGGATAAAACCATGTCAAATCATTCACTTTAAGATGTCTTTACCACGCTTAAAAGAAGTTTCAAAAGCTTACGGCACAACAATCACTGGCTATATTAGCGCGCAAATGTTGGTTGCTGATAAATACGCGACCGAAACTAGTAGCGGTGATTTAACTGTTCAAGTACCGGTTAACATGCGCAAGTTTTATCCTTCAAAAACAATTCGGAATTTTAGTATGTATTTTGGTGTCCGTTTACCAATTGATAAAGTGACTTCGACAAAGGAAATTATCCCGCTTGTCCATCAGCAATTAGTGGCAAATTCTTCACCAGAGAAGATGACCGAAATGCTTTATTCAACAAAGCAAATGGTACGTAAATTACGTTTTATCCCGTTATTTATTAAAACGCCAATTGCGAAGCAAGTCTATGGAATGATTGGTGAAAGAAGTTATACAAATACACTTTCTAACCTTGGAATTGTCAATTTTCCTTCGCAACTAGGTGAACATATTGAAAGTCTTGATTTTATTTTAGGTACGGCGGTTGTTAACCGTGCGAATGTCAGCGTTGTAACGTTTAAAGATACCGTAACATTATCAATTTCTAAAAATACGACCGATAACGCTTTTGAAGAACGCTTACTTGCCTTATTTAATATCGATGAAATACCATTAACAATTGAAGGGAGTGATGTTTATGAAAATGCTCAATACGTACCCACCCGCCAAAAAGCAAAAACTCGCAAGAAGTAAAATTAACGAGTGGGCAAAATGGCCATTTTTATTAGCAATTTATATCCTTCCAATTGTCAATGTTATGACCGGCCTACCAGCATGGAGTGTTGTTGCTTTATGGTCGCTATGGATTGTTTGGACGATGCTATTTTCGCCTCAACTTGTCGAATATAACCGGATCAGTAATGTGGTTAAACTGATTACTAATGTGGCAATTCTTTTAGTATTAATTGATTTATTATTATCACCGGGCTGGGCGATTGAAGTAGTCGCCTTAGTCGGTTTTGGTGGTCTTGTAATTTTAAGTATTTTATTTTTCTCTAATCTTCAAAAACAACGGCAAAATCTTTTTCCATTGTTATTATTTATTTTTGTCACAATTGCTTTATCAATTACCGGATTAATCATATGGCGGAGCAATGCGCATTGGTCAATTATCGTGCTTGCAACAACGGGTGGCGCTTTTTTACTAACAACGGGAATTGTTTTACGCAAAGATTTGATTAATGAATTCGCAAAACGTTTTCATATTAAGTAAATATAATCTAATTTTTTATTTTCCGACATTTTTATTATTGACAGTCAGGATAATTTGGCATTAATGACAAATAGCTATTTTAATATGTTTTCATTAAAAACAACCAATGGTTGAGCGAATATACAACTAAAAGGCGATAAAATCACCAAATAAGTGTTAGGAAAAATCTCAATGATTTTTATAATGAAGGTGCAAAGAGGAGAAAAACTATGCAAGAAACATTTGGTCAAAGATTTGCGCGTTTAAGAAAGGCAAGAGGACGTACGCAAGAAGAAATCGCTCAGAAAGTAAATGTGACACCGCAAGCGGTATCAAAATGGGAAAATGATATTTCTTCACCCGACATATTACTACTTGGCGAATTAGCCGACTTATTAGATGTGAGTCTTGATGTTTTGCTCGGACGGACGCCACAAGAAACAGCATTTGTCCCAGCTGAAGAACGCAAAGACATCAAAAAAATGATGCTTAAAATTATTGTCGATAGTGTCGATGGAGATAAAGTACGCATTAATTTACCGATGGCCTTAGTCGAACTCTATTTATCTTCTGGTCTTGATATGCCTGAGGTCAAAGGTAACAAAGCGCTCGCTAATCTTGATCTCGAACAAATTTTTAAGATGGTCGAGCAAGGAGTAATTGGTGAATTAATGACTGTGGAATCAAGTGACGGCGATACAGTGCGGATTGTGGTCGAATAATGAATATTTGCGTTTACGATCATGAAAACCGTAAGCGTATTCGCTTGTGGTTTCCCTTGAGCATGATTAAGTCGCGTTTATTCATTAGTTTAATTACTTCAAAAGATATTGCCAAACAACCAATGGATAAGAAGAAAATTCGCATTCTTTTACAAAAAGCTTATCCAATCTTAAAGTATTATAAGAAAAAGTATCGCCACTTCTCGCTTGTTGATATAACTAGTCGCGATCATGATGTTGTGAAGATAACGCTCTAAAAAAATACTCATCACTTGTAAGAGCACAATCTTTTCAAGGATGAGTTTTTAATTTTTTAAATCGCCTTAAATTAATTCAAAAAGAAAAATACGTGGTTTTTTCTTATTTACGCGGTAAAATAATAATACGTATTAAAGGAGTCGAACATGAATCGCTCAATTTGGCGACGTGCATCATTAATTTTAGTGCTAACAACCCTGGCAAGTTGCCAAGCGGGTGAAAATGTTAGCTTTTATAGCGATGATGTAGCGCTTCGCCTCGATTTAACTGAAGAAAAATTAACAATTTTACAATTAACAGATTTACATCTGACTTTTGGTGTTGATTATAATGACCGTAAGACATTTCAACTGATTGAAGCGCTTGTTGATTATGCCGAACCGGACCTTGTTGTTTTTAGTGGTGATCAATCAATGGCGCCATTTGGACCAATCTTGTTTCAACGTTTAGCCCACGTTGTAGAAGCGCTTGATGTTCCATGGACATTTGTTTTTGGCAATCACGATAACGACCATGCCCCTTATGAAAAATATTTAGCAAATCTTGAAAATTATGAAAACCTTTTATTTAAAGTTGGTCCAGAACTCGTCGATGGCGGGTTTGGTAATTTTAAAATAGAAACATATTTTGACAATTTGCCTTTTTATAATCTCTATTTACTTGATACGCATACCGAAACCACTGGTGATTTAGAGTATGGCTGGCTCAGCGCTGCCCAAGTCGCTTGGTATGAAGAAAAAGCAAGTGTTGATCAATTAGCAAATATTTATTCCAGTGTCTTTATGCATATACCGTTGATGGAATATGAAGAATATGTGAATACAACGCTTAACGATGGGAAAATAGTTGAAGGTATTTATCATCAAGGGATGAATACAGGGTTTTTCCAAGCGATGGTTGATCACGGAGTTTCACAAGCTGTATTTGTTGGCCATGACCATCTCAATACGTTTAGTTTTTATCATCAAGGCATCCTTCTTGCCTATGGGGCGGCCACTGGTTATAACGGTTACGGAAACACCCCGAAAGGTGGACGTATTATTGAAATTGATGCATCGAATACATTAGTCACAAATTTAGTGTTTGATACGGAGGTCGAGATATGAAATTCAAAAACCGCCTCTATATCTTTTTCACTACCTATATTTGGTTTGTTTTTCTATTCTTTTTCTTTGGTAGTCTATGGTTTTTGATTATTCCAGGTTTAGGTCTACTTTATCTTGCTTTTGGAGGGTTACTCCATGTTTGATATCATGATTAAAGCACTTGTCTATGCAATGTGGGCCGGTTTAATTCTCTCACCGATTACATTATTAACGATGCGGGTTTTTATTGTGTTAAAAGCGCGGCTCAATGGTGTGAAGTTATGGTTAGCTTTATTACTTCCATTTTCCTATGGAATCGAAAGTTTAACTGGCGATAACCGCTTAAAAAAAGTTTATCATATTTTATTAATCATATTTTTTGTGTTTTTACTACTTGGTTCTTGTTTCCTTTTTTATCAATATAAAGGTTGACAAATTTTACTAAAATAAAAAATGGTCACCAGTATTTGGTGACCATTTTCATATTGCTTATGTTTTATGCTGGTTGCATCGCGCCAAAGAGGACGAGCCACGCTAGCAGTGACTTTGCGACTAGTGAGAGAATAATATAGACGCGTTCACCATATAAATAATCAGCCCATTTACCAACTTTTTTATATTGGAGAATCATATTGATTGGGAAGGTATTAAAGGCAACGAAATATGTTGCAACAATCGCCCAAACAAACCAAGGAACACGGTCGAAATTGCCGGTTCCAAACATATAAATAAGAATGACGACCCAGGGGGCGATGCCAGCGATGCTTCCCCAGACAAATGGTCCCCAATTAAGTTTTTGTTCGCGCTTCATATTGAGTTGTTCCATCACAAGCCCAAATAAATTCATTGTCGCATTAACCACAAATATGAGAATTAATGAACCAATATCCTTAATCCCAAAAAGAGTGGCAATTAAAACAATCATGATTGAACTGCTTAAAGCATATTCAAACCAGCGAAAACGGTTGATGTTTTGTTTAAGATCTTTTTCATAAGGTTCCCCATTTGGAAACACTGCCCGTCTATTTTAATTTAAGCATAAACAATAAATTGCGTAAATGTTTATACGCAAAATATATGTATATTTTTTAGAGATATTAGAGATATTTTAGCTTTAGTCAATTGGAGTTAAATAAAAAATGCTAAAATATTATTCGTATGAATTAGTCGAATAAAATTAAGTGGTTTTTAAGTTAATTTATGACATTATGCTTGAAGTATGATAAAATTTCTCAAGTTTAAGTCAACTTCTAGTTAATCATGTCGTGAACAAATAATACTCAGGAGGTAATAATGAGTACACGTTTTATTCGCAAAGAACTCAAATACCTCATTTCGTTTGCGCAAAAAGAAAAATTTGTTGCGTTGCTTCAAGATGAAATCGTCTATGATGAATATTGTCCGAATGGGCGTGCTTATCATATTAGTAATATCTATTTTGACACCGATCAATATGATGTAATTCGCCATTCGATTAGCAAGCCGAAATTCAAATCAAAACTTCGCATTCGTCGCTACGAAAATCACACACAATTTCTTGAATTAAAAAATAAATTTCGTGGTACGGTTTATAAAAAACGGGTGGAAATCACCTTGGAAGAACAAGCGCTGTTTATTGCAAAGTTAGAATTGCCAACACGCGATGATTATCAATCAATCTCTGCTTTAAAAGATATGCAGGTCTATCTTGACCGGTTTGCCCCCCAGTTAAAACATATTTTTCTTGATTACAAACGTCTTGCATATGTAACAACGACAATTATACCGCCTACGCGATTAACATTTGACCACGATTTACAAGTTTATGATGATACTTCGCAAACATGGAAGTTGCTACTCCCACCGGGCATGCTGTTATTTGAAATTAAATGTAGTGGAGCATTGCCGTTATCGATTGCGCGCGCTTTGAATCAACTAGAAATATATCCGACTTCATTTTCTAAATATGGCACTTATTACAAATTGATTAAAACACCTAAAGGAGACCAAACCAATGTTTAAATCTACTTTTGACCTTTTTACTCCATTTTACGCCGTGATATTTAATATCATCGTGTCTCTGATTATGGGCCTTATTGTAAGTTTTGTTTATAAAGCAATTAAACGCAAAGAAGGAACGACCAAGGGATTTATTGTCGCCCTTGTTATTTTACCGGTGATTGTTTCGGTATTAGTGGCGGTCGTAAATTTACGTTCGGCCGAACTAAATAGCGCTGGTCTAGAAGTTGGTCTTGTGCTTGCCGGTATATTCGCTTTAACACGGTTTCGTTCAGATCCGCTTAATGTCGAAGACCTTTCATACATCATTCTTTCTTTCTTTATCGGTGTTGCGAGTGGATTAGGTTATGCCGGTTACACAATTATCGGCACACTCGTCACAAGTTTAATCATTGTGCTTATATCTGCTACGCGTTTTAATCAAGTTTCCAAACAAGATAAGCGTTTACGGATTGTTGTTCCAGAAGAATTAAACTATGAGGAAGTATTTGAAGCAATACTTCAGAAATATTGTGTTTATCAAGCACTTGATCGGGTTAAAACAGTTGATTTTGGTCAACTATTTGAACTAAGTTACAATATCACATTAAAAAAAGGCTTATCAGAAAAAGCCTTACTTGATGAAATTAGAGCGAAAAATGGCAATCTAGAAGTGATGCTAACTTCGCGGCAACAATAATTTATTTAATCAATATATAGTTTATCAACAAACTTTTTAAAGGCCTGAAAACTTTCATCGCTTAAATCATGTTCAATGCGACAAGCATCTTCCCAAGCGACGTCTTTATTAACACCAAGATGAATTAAGAAACTTTTAATCAAGTTATGACGTTCAAGCATTTTATTGGCAACAGCGAGGCCATTTTTTGTTAAAACAATATTGCCATCATCACCAACAAAAAGATAACCTTTTTCTTTCAGCGTTTTTAGGGCACGAGAAACACTTGGTTTTGAATAATTCATATTTGTTGCGAGATCAATTGCCCGGACATGACCATGTTCATTTGTGAGCATTAGTATGCGTTCTAAGTAATCCTCACCAGATTCATAAATAATTTTCATTGTTTATACCTATTGTTATTATAGCGATGTTTTTTTAATGCGTGCAAGAAGCGCGAATAAATTATAGTATCCTTTGACAAATATGCGGTCTAAGTATAATATTTTGTTAGTTAGCACCTGCTAACTTTAGGCCTTTTGGCCTTTTTATTCAAAGTTATAGTTAGCGACTGCTAACTTGAGGATAACATATGCCAATTTTGTTTGCACCATTAAATGTCGAATTACAAGTCACAAAAATAAACGTTCCCGATGATACAAAGCATCATCTTGCTAATCTTGGTGTTTTAGTTGGCGCGATTTTAGTTGTGATTGCCGATCTGCACGGTAATCTAATTATCAAAGTTAAAGATGGTCGGCTCGCAATTAATAAAGATGTGGCTATGAAAATTCTCGTCGCGTAATAGAAGGAGTCTATTTATGAAAAAATTTGCCCTTGCCGGTAATCCAAACTGTGGCAAGACAACCTTATTTAATGCTTTAACTGGCGCGACTGCCCATGTTGGTAACTGGCCGGGCGTGACAATTGATAAACGCGAAGGTATTTACAAGAAACTCGAAGAACCGGTCGAAATCGTTGATTTGCCCGGTATTTATTCATTATCACCATATACACCAGAAGAGATTATTTCCCGGAATTATATTCTTGATGAAAAACCTGACTGTGTAATTAATATTGTTGATGGTACAAATCTTGAACGAAATTTATATTTAACGACGCAACTTTTAGAAATTAATATTCCTGTTGTTATTGCAGTAAATATGATTGATATTGTCGCAAAAAAAGGTGATGCCATCCTTGTCGCAGAGATTGAAAAAAAATTTAATGTTCCGGTTGTTGAAATCAGCGCGTTACGCGAAAAAGGCATTCATGTATTGATGCAGAAAGCTTTAGAAGCTTCTTTGCAAACGCGGGATGCAATTAGTGTGCTTGAAGATAGTAAACTTGCGCCATTAATTAATAAAATTAGTGCGTTACTGTTAGAACGCGGGTTAAATAATCCATTATTTCATGCAATCCGTTTTATCGAGCAAGATGACTTTGAACTAAAGAAGCATCACGATTTAATTGAAACCGCTGATGAAATCAAAGAAACGATTCCTGTTGATGGTTTTGGCGACGACTATGAGGGATTGATAGCTAGCTTGCGCTATAAATACGTTGCGCAAAATTTTTCGCGGGCCATTGTGCGTAAAATTCAAAATACAACAGTGACAAAGTCGGATAAAGCCGACCGTGTATTGACGCATCGTTTATGGGGGATTCCCATCTTTCTATTTATTATGCTTTTAATTTTCCACTTAACATTTGGAAGCGATTTATTATTGTTAAATAGTATATTTGGTCTTCAAATTAATGGTGATTTTTGGACAATGCTATTTCAAGTTGAAGCGGGCAGTGGTATCCCTAGTCCCGGGGTGTTTCTTCAATCTTGGGTAATTTATCTACTTGAAGATTTATTGATTCCTTTTGTCGCTAGTTGGATTAATATTGCATGGATTCAATCGCTAGTTGCTGACGGGATTTTAGCAGGTCTAGCTGCGATATTTTCATTTTTCCCACAAATCATGATGCTATTTTTGTTTCTATCGATTCTTGAAGATAGCGGATATATGGCGCGCATCGCCTTTATTATGGATCGGACTTTCCGGCGGTTTGGTCTTTCGGGCAAAGCTTTTCTGCCAATGATGATGTGCTTTGGTTGTGGAGTTCCTGGCGCGATGGCGACAAGAACTTTGGAAACAGAAAAAGAACGACGTTTAACATTGATGGTTTCGCCATTCTTCTCATGTGGCGCGAAACTACCAATTTGGTTAGCGTTTGGTAGCCTTATTCTAGGTGGCCAACATGGCACTTTTGTTGTTTTTTCAATGTATTTGCTCGGAATTGGCGTGGCTATTATCGCCGCCATATTATTGAAAAAAGCGGCATTTAAAAATGAAGCATCACCGTTTATTATGGAATTTCCAAGTTATCATACACCAAAGTTTTCTAACTTAATGAAATATCTTTGGGATAAACTTAAACACTTTCTATTTCGGGCGGCAACGGTGATTGCGGCTTCAATTATTGTAATTTGGTTTTTATCTAACTTCTCATGGGCGTTTTGGACAGGGATGGTGACAATTGAAAATTCGATGCTCGCGAGTATTGGACGTTTTATTCAACCAATTTTTATTCCGCTCGGTTTTGGAATTGGTAGTGATGGCTGGCGGTTTGTCGTTGGTATATTTTCAGGGTTAATTGCCAAAGAAAACGTTGTCGCGACGCTTGAACAATTAGCTGGTAGCGGCGGAATTGCAACATTAATTGGTAGTATGGATCTTGCTTCAGCATATTCGTTTATGGCCTTTAATTTATTAACGATTCCCTGTATGGCGATGGTTGGTGCCGTTATTGGTGAACTATCGAAGAAGCGTTATGTATTTGAAACAATTGGTTTTTGGTTGGCCGCTTCTTATGTTGTTTCACTTGTTATTTATTGGTCGATTCGCTTTTGGTGGATCGGTGTGAGTTTACTAGCGACACTACTGATCATAGTAATTATTAGTGCAGTAATTCATCGTCCCCGGCAAGCCCGTGTATAAGGAGAGAATTTATGCAAATTTATGAAATCATTATTCAAATAATCGTTGCTGTTTTAACAATTAGTTTTGTTGTTGCGGTAATTATTTTTTCGATTCGGCGGACAAAGCGTGGCGAGACAAGTTGCGGTGGAAACTGCCAGAGTTGTAGTCAAAAAAGTTGCCAAATATTTAAACAAGAATTTGCTAATTATCAAGCGCAGAAAACCGCCACTACGAACAAGAAGTAACGTTTAATACAAACTGTTTTTTTTGACTAAAAGTTATGGTATTATTTTCCGTATGAACTATCGCCATCAGTTAAACTTTAATTATCCTGATCAACCAGATGCCCACATGATTGATCCAAAATTGGTTCGTAATATTCCGCTTAATCGCGATTACCCTTATTATCGTAATCGTTGGTGGGACCGCGTTAAGCTCAATATTTTTCAAGTTTTATTTATGCTAATCGCTGTGCCAATTTGTACAGTGCGACATGGTATTCGCATCTTTGGGAAGCGTGCATTTCGTAAAAATAAATCCGTTTATAAAAATGGTTATATTAGTATTTGTAATCACGTTTTTGATTGGGACTATATGGCTGTTCGCTCGGCATTAAAATGGAAGCGCGGTTTTATTACGATTTGGAAGAACAATAATAATCGTAGTCTTGGTCCCTTATTTGAACTTATTGGCGGTGTACCAGTTCCCGATAATATGGATGGAACGATGAGTTTTACACGTGCGCTTCATCAAATGATGCAAGACAAGCGGAATGTGCACTTTTATCCCGAAGCTAGTATGTGGTATTACTATCAAGGATTACGCCCATTTAAAAAAGGTGCGTTTTCGCTTGCTTGCCATACAAATAAGCCAATTGTACCAATGGCAATTACTTTTCGCCCCGCACGCGGAATATATAAACTGTGGAAGCGTAACGGCTATCCATGTTCACAAATTGCGATTGGTAAACCGCTATTTCCCAAAGAGGATTTACCGCTTAATCAACGCGTAAGTGATTTGCTTGAACGCAGCTATCAGGCCGTTAAAGCTTTACAAGAAAAATACACACCAAAAGTATAATGTTAATAAATTTGTCACAACTGTGATATGTTATGTCTACAAGAAAGAGGTTTAAAAAATGTTAGAATTCAAATTTGATACGCAATTATTAATTGCTGGTAAGAATCTTGATGAAGATAAAATAAATGACTATATTAGTGAGAACTTTGAAGGTGACTGTTTACTAGTTGTTGGTGATTCCGACTTAATTAAATTACATTTTCACACAAATAAACCATGGGAAATTCTTGCTTATTGCGCCTCACTCGGTGAACTCTATGATGTTGTTGTAGAAAATATGGAACGGCAATCAGCTGGTTTAAAAGGATAGGAAATGAAAAAAAACCGTAAAGAAGTAATGCGTATTTTAAAATTCGCACTTGTTTTCAGTTCAGCAATCGCACTTGAATTCGGTTCATTTCTTTTTTTTGAAGAAGTATTTCATCTTGATCACTGGCTCAGTCATTTAATATCAATTGGTATCGTAACGACATTTCACTTTTTTATTAATCGTGAATTCACATTTCGGGCAAATAATAAAATTAGTGTAGGATTTCTTTTATCAATTGCTTTTCATGTTGTTTTTGCCACTGTTTCAACACTTTGGACCGATGCACTGACGACCGCGCCAGTTTTATGGAATGAATATTTAGTTAAATCCTTAAGTATCGTATTACATTTCTTACTCGAATACCTCTATGATCGCTACATCGTTTTTGGCAAAGCCACAGATCAAAAAGGCCATCATCATTTTTTTCTCCATGAACATGGAAATTCCCCGCTTAATGAAGAATCACCAAAGAGCGAATCAAAAGACGCGCAAGAATAAAATAAAGACCGCTTCGGTCTTTTTTTATTTTTTCATTGCTTAATCAGGGGAAAATAAACTAATATATATATAAAGGGCAACCACTATTTATCATAGAACATCAATCTGCTGATTAGCACTAGTGGTTAATATACAATAAAAAGGAGATAATATGTCCGAAATCATAATTGTAGCCGGCGATTTAGCCGTCGGTAAATCAAAATTAGCTAAAAAACTATCTACGCATTTGAACATTCCTTATTTCAACAAGGAAAACATCAAAGAACTGCTTGGTGACGAAATTGAATATACAAAGCCGGAAGAAAACCGTAAGTTATCCAATGTGGCGATTGAGTTACTGCTCCACATTCTTGAACGGGTAACAATGGTTAGATCGAGTGTGATTTTGGAAGCCAACTTCCATAAAGCTGAACTCGAAAAAATTAAACGGCAATGCGAATTCAATGACATGAAAGTCACCTTGCTTTATTTAACAGCAGATATTGACATTCTTTATGAACGTCTTTTATACCGGGAATTATATCAGAATCGGCATCCCGTCCACCTTACGCACCCATTACGCAGTATTGAAGAATTCGAAGAATATGTGATGAAATGGCGTAATGAAGAAGAAGTCCTTCCCCGTCATGTGATTGATGTCAGTAATTGTACGCGTGAAGTTGTTTTTGCAAAAGCCCTTGAAGTTCTTGAAAGTCTAAATTAAATCTTAGTTAAAGAGGAATATACTATGAAACACGAAGCAGATAAAATCCGCAACATTCTTTTTGTCGGTCACCGCGGCAGTGGCAAAACATCACTAATTGAATCGCTTGCTAGTGTCGCAAAAAATAGCAAAAAAGGATCAGTTGAAGAGAAAAACTCGATATCCGACTATACAACTGAAGAGAAAAACCGACTCAGCTCATGTAATCTTTCTGTTGTATCACTGGAATATAAAGATCATATTCTCAATTTACTCGATGCCCCAGGCAATGATGATTTTGTTTTTGAAATTATTGGGGCTATGGACGCCGTTAAAGGTGCTGTACTTGTTATCGATGCGACAAAAGGCCTCGAAGTCGGCACAATTAAACACTACAACATGCTGAAAAAACGTGGCGTACCAACAATCATTTTTGTTAATAAGATGGACAAAGAAATGATCGATTTTGATCATTTACTTGAAGAGATTAATGAAAAACTTGGCAAAACCGCAATTTCTTTTGTTTATCCAATCGGTCATCAAGACCAATTTGATGGTTTCATTGATGTGGTCACATTAAAAGCCCGTAAATACGATGGAAAACAATGTGTTGATGACATCATCCATGATGATAAAAAAGAACGGATTTTAGAAATTCATAACGCTCTAACAGAACAAGTTGCTTTAAGTGATGAATCATTATTGGATAAATTTTTTGGTGGAGAAACTTTAACAATGGATGAAATCCACCAAGGTTTACATAAAGCTGTGATTAACGGTGAGTTAACACCAGTTTTAGTTGGTAGTGCACGTAAGGATATTGGAATCGAAACAATGCTTGAAATGCTCATTGAATATCTACCTGCTCCAAATGAATTAAAACCCTATACCGTTACAAAAAACGATGGAAGTGAAATCGTCCGGCGCACAGTTTCTAGTGAACCATTCAGCGCTTTTGTTTTCCGCACATATTTCGATCAATATCGCGGAGCAACATCAGTAGTTAAGATTGCATCCGGTAGTCTTAAAGTTGGTGATGAAGTCTATGTGCCGAATATTAATGATACAATTAAAATTTCGCAGATGTTCTTCCTATTTGGCAAAGAGCAAATTCCAACTAATGAAGCTTTTGCTGGTGATATTGTTGCCATAAATAAAATGGATGCGATTGTGACGGGATATACGCTCTGCGATAAAAATAACGTCATTCAATACCCACGGCCGAAGTATCCAACTGCAGTTTATTATCGGGCCTTAGAAGTCAAAAACGCGAAAGATGAAGAAAAACTTTACATGGCATTAAGTAAAATGCAGATGGAAGACCCAACCTTAGATGTCAACCGCAATGCGGAGACCAAACAATTATTGCTTGGTGCTTTAAGTGATTCGCATATCGCTTATGTGCTGGAAAAAGTTCAAAATAGTTTCAATATTCCAGTTGATCTTGTCGCCCCACGAATTAACTATCGCGAAACAATCAAAAATGTCGCAACGGCGCCGGGTCGCTATATTAAGCAATCGGGTGGTAGTGGTTTCTATGGTGTTGTGGAGATGCGTTTTGAACCAAGTGGTTCTGATGAAAACGTCTTTACTGAAGAAGTGTTTGGTGGAGCTGTTCCAAGAAACTATTTCCCTGCTGTGGAAAAAGGTTTCTTTGAAGCAACGCAATCGGGCTTATTAGCGGGTTTCCCCGTCGTCGGGATGAAAGCTGTCTTAACTGATGGTAAATATCATAGTGTTGACTCGAATGAATTAGCATTTAAAATGGCGGCCGTGCTCGCGTTTAAAGAAGCATACATGAAATGTAACCCAACGCTGCTTGAACCAATCATGAAAATTACAATTAATGTGAATAATGAATTTACCGGTAATATCATGAATGACCTCAACCAACGGCGCGCACGCATTTTATCGATGGACGAAAAAGGCCATGATATTCAAGAAATTGTGGCGTTAGTTCCTGAAGTTGAAATTCTCGACTATGCGATTAAGATGCGCTTACTCTCACAAGGTAGTGGTTACTTCAATCGCCAATTTGATTCTTATCAACAAGTCCCATCAGCGATGGTCGATGATATTATTAAAGCGTACGCCAAGTTTAACGAAGAAAAATAGTAGCCGCGAATTTAAACAAAAAGACTACCGTGCAAACGGTAGTTTTTTAAAATTTTTTAGCGGCATTTCCCGCCCGTTTTTTGTATAATTTAAATAGATAGCGTAGGAGTAACAAACTATGAAAAAATTAGGGCGGATTGAAGTAATTACTGGGCCAATGTTTGCTGGTAAAACCGAAGAATTGATTCGGCGGGTGCGCCGGGCGGAGTTTGCCAAAGAAAATATTGTTGTCTTCAAACCATTAATCGACGATCGTTATGCGCAAAATGAAGTTGTTAGTCATAATAACTCAAGAACGCGATCGGTGAATATTCGCGCGGCAAAGGAAATCTTCGAATATATTGATGAAAAAACAAACATCATCGCAATTGATGAAGTGCAATTTTTAGATGATGAAGTTGTTTCAATCAGTGAGCAACTCGCAAATCGTGGGATGCGCGTCATTGTGTCGGGGCTCGACCAGAATTTCCGCGGTGAACCCTTTTCCTTTATGCCCGACTTACTTGCACTTGCCGATGAGGTGCTGAAATTAACCGCGGTTTGTGTTATCTGTCACGCTCCGGCGACAAAAACGCAACGGCTTGTTAATCATGAACCGGCAAATTTTAATGACCCCTTAATTGTTGTTGGGGCCAGTGATAGTTACGAAGCACGCTGCCGGCATTGTCACGAAGTGCCAGGTCGTCCCAATGATTTCTTAAAGAAAAAACAAGACTGAGCAAGTCTTGTTTTTATTATCATAAGTGAAATATTTTATTGATTGGGAATGCTTTTTTTATTTATGCGATGTTCAATGACAATATCTTTAAACAGAAAATAGATTACGGCAATGTTAAATCCGACGGCAAAAAGCATTGTCCCCCGTCCAAGATCGGGGATAATATAACCGCCAAGTAAGAAGTGCGAATAAGTAATTAGTGAGGCAACTTGGACAAATATCGCAAGATATACCCGCTTGCGTTTAATTAAGACATAAAGAAGCACAAGAAAGTCGGCGAGGTAAAAATATCTTTCATGCATATGTGGAAGCACAAACGGTGTTAAAATCGCGAATAAAGCGGCCACAAGAATAATATTTTCTTTGGAAGTAGGAACTTCTAATTTATGAATTGCATAGACGCTAAGTAGGAGCACAAGTAAAGCAAAGGGAATTCCAAAAATATCAATATCTAAGCCATTTTGTCCGAAAGCACCGGAAATTCCATCGAATAAGACATAAAAAGAACCAGAATACATATTAGGATTTGAATATGTGCCAGCTAGAGATAAATATTGCTTGAAAGGATCTAAAAACGCCATTCCACCAATCCACGCTGGAATCATGGTCAATATAACGACTCCTAGAGCGATAAATAAATCATAGAGTTTAAATTTGCGTTTTAAATATAACCACGCAAATAACGGTAAGATAAATATTGTTTGCACCTTAAAAGCTAATGCAAGACCAAGAAAGATCATGCTCGTTTTTGGTTTTTCGCGGATGACAAAATATAAACACCAAACAAGTAAAGCGGCATAGATTCCATCGGATTGGCCCCATAAACTTGAGTTTAACCAACCAGTTGGGAGAATTAATGCAATTGCCCATGCGATTAGTGTGTAAAGGCGATTTTGATTACTTAGCTGGTAGACAATAAAAGCAATTCCTAATGCAAGAACAATATCAAAAAAAGTCGAAAATGCTTTAACAAGATAAACAACATCGATTGGTAAATATGAAAGGAGGGCAAGAACGTTATAGTAAGCTAAAGGATAATTACCATAAACAATACCAATAACTGTATAAGCACTAATGTCTCCGCCATAGGGAATATTTTTATTCGGCGTTTGATAATAACTAATTGGTAATTCGCCAATGGCCTGAAGACCGCCATTGTCTTGATAAAATAGCATCCACGGTTTTAGATACCAGTAAACGTCACCCGATATATGAGGAAAAAAGGCGAGGCGAAGGATAATGGCAAAAATTAAAAAAACAAGGCCAAGGATAATAAATCCCCAGCGATTAATGATAATTTCATGAAAAAAGTCATCAACAACATGATAAATGTTGCTTATCTTTGCCCTAATCTTATGAATCCAGGGCGGGCATGTTGGTGATTTTTGCTTATTTGTCATAATAATAATATACACTATTCAAGCAACTGAAAAAACAAAAACTGGCCTTGCGACCAGTTAATTAATATTAATAGAGTTTTCCCGCAGCTTCTTCATCAAGATAAACTGTGACATGCGGATGCTGATTAAGAATAGAAGCGGGGCAATTTAAGGAATTAACGCCGGATAGCATTTGACGGACGGCCTCTTGTTTATTTGTTCCTGTCGCGATTAAGACAATTTCCTTTGCTTGCAGAATCGTTGCTAAACCCATTGTGACGGCGTGAGTTGGGACTTCCTCAGGTGTATCAAAGAAGCGAGCATTATCATCACGCGTTGACTCTTCTAATTTAACAACATGTGTTTTTGATTCAAATGGTGTCCCCGGTTCATTAAAGGCAATATGCCCATTACTACCGATACCGAGTATTTGTAGATCAATTCCGCCATAGGCAGCAATCTGCTCATCATAAGCACTCAACGTTTTTTCTGATGGGAAATGGACTTGTGAGGATGAAATACCAAGTGGGGAGAAAAGATTTTCTTCCATGAATGTGCGATAAGAATATTTTTCTTTCTCCAAACCGACATATTCATCGAGATTAAATGTTTTCACATCTTCTAATGGAAGATTTTTGGCTTTAATTTTATTAATTAAAGCTTCATAAGTGGCAATTGGCGTCGACCCAGTGGCAAGCCCGAGGACGGCTTTTGGCTTCTTTTCCAGTAAACTAACAAATTTCTCACTAACAAGATCAGCAATTTCGGCTGTTGTTCTTTTAATTATGACTTGCATATAAATAAAAATTCCTTTGTTTTCATGAATTGTCGTCATTTTAGTATATTTATGTTTTTAATCCCACAGAAAATAGATAAGTTTTAAATGTAAATGCTTACATTGCGCTATTTAATAGGCGTTGGATTAGTGTTTCGCTGATGATTTTATTATATTTGCGCTTAGTGCTACAATACAAATAGAGGGGAAGTATGAAAAAAACAATTTATTGTCTCACGGGTGCGGCGGGCTATTTAGGCCAAGCAATTATTCACGAGTTACAAATTGATAACGCGGATATTCGTGCTTTGGTTGTTCCAGGTCAAACATTAAACAATCAAGGTGTAACAACTTTTGTTGGTGACATCTTAAAACCAGCGACATTAGTGCCTTTTTTCATGCATGATCAAGAAAAAGAATCGCTAATTGTAATTCACACTGCCGCGATTATTTCCATTGCCAGCCGGATGAATAAACTTGTCTATAAAACAAATGTTCTTGGTAGCCAAAACATGTTAGATATGGCGCGTGCTTTTAAAGTAAAACGCTTTGTTTATGTCTCAAGTGTGCATGCGTTAAGTGAGCCTAAGAAAATATCCATTGTAAAAGAAACCAGCACTTTTAACCCCAAAAAGGTTGTTGGTTGTTATGCGAAAACCAAAGCCGAAGCTTCTAAGCGAGTAATGGAAAGTGCAAGTGAAGATTTTGAAGTTTTGACATTACACCCCTCCGGAATTATTGGTCCAGGAGCGTATCGTCCGAACGACAATATGCTGAAAATGATGATCGACTACATTAACGGCGATTTAAATGTGGGTACGCATGGAGGTTATGATTTTGTTGATGTGCGTGACGTTGCACACGCGATAAAGATAGCAGCGCTTTATGGAGAAAATCGACAATCATATATTTTAAGTGGTAATTATTACCAAGTCAGAGAAATTTTTGACATAATTGCTAATATTACTGGCCGGAAAAAAACCCGCATTTATCTACACCCCGCATTTATCCGTATTTTTGCCTGGATGAGCGAACTTCATTATAAAATTAAGAAGAAGACCCCGGTTTTTACCGGTTATTCAATGTACACACTGCAATCAAAAGCCCGTTTTTCCCATGAATTAGCATCCAAGGTATTAGATTTTCATCCACGTCCACTTATTGATACTTTAACTGATTTAATTGGTGAACTGCGTAGCAATCAAGTGCTCGGATTTAGTCGTAAAATCATTGCCCGCGGTAAACGGCGTAATCTCTAATTTGATACTTAATTATTAGCAAGAGATTCACTTTTCATTTTCGATATTTATTAATTGTCACTAGCCTCGATTTTTGGTATTTTATAATTAGTCAATACAAAGGAGAATAACCATGGGAGAAAAAAGCGGACAAAAATATTTGTGCCTCGTATGTGGTGCAATTATTGATAATCCCGACTACTGTGAGTATTGTGGGGCGACAAGCGAAAACATTGTCCCTTACGAAGAAGAAGAACAAGCTTAAATAGTATAAAAGTCCCCGCTCCTGAGCGGGGCTTTTCTTTTTATTGATTATTTGTGATAAAATAACAAAAACAAAGTAAAATTATGAAAATAAAATTTATTAATGCCCGTTTATTAACTTTAACGGAGGATGTCAAAATTAGTTTTGGCGAATTAGAAGTCACGGACCGCCGGATTTCTTATGTTGGTCCAGCGCGCAGTAAATCTGATAATTATGACCGCGTGATTGACTGTCAGGGCAATCTCTTAATGCCCGGGTTTAAAAATGCGCATACGCATTCTGCAATGACGTTTTTACGCAGTTACGCTGATGACGATGATTTGCATACATGGCTTACCGAAAAAGTTTTTCCACTTGAAGCCAACTTACAACCGGGTGATGAGTATCATTTAGCAAAAATCGCTTTTTTGGAATATTTAACAAGCGGCGTTACCGCCTGCTTTGATATGTACTACAATCCACTTTCAACTGCTGCAGCGTCACACGATATTGGTTTTCGCACTGTGTGTCTAGGGACAGTCACAAAGTTTAAAGAATCAGTTGCCGAGATGGTTGAAGCTTATCACACGATTAATCAACCCGAATCGATTGTCTCCTATCGCCTTGGTTTCCACGCTCTTTATACTGCTAATCCAGATATTTTATTAAAGTTAGCAAAAGCTGCTAAAGAGTTAAAAACACCAATATTTACACACATCGCAGAAACGCGTAAAGAGATTAGTGATAGTTATGCGACCTACGGCATGTCACCGGTACAATATTTTGAAAAAATTGGCTTATTTGACTATGGTGGCGGCGGTTTTCACTGTATTTATCTAAATGATGAAGATATTGAAATCTTCAAAAAGCGTCATCTCTATGTTGTTACAAATCCATCAAGCAATATTAAACTTGCCTCGGGCATTGCCCCGTTAGCAAAATATGTGGAAGCGGGAATTCCGATTGCAATTGGTACCGATGGACCGGCCTCAAATAATGCGCTTGATTTTTTCCGTGAGATGTTTTTGGTTACGAGTTTATCAAAAATTGCTGCTGATGATCCACGTGTTGTTGATGCTTATCAAGTACTTAAGATGGCGACAATCAATGGCGCTGATGCACTAGGCCTCCATGATGCTCGGACATTAGCAATTGGTCAATTAGCGGATATTATCATGCTGGATCTTGAGCAACCAAACATGCAGCCACTTAATAACATTGTTAAAAATATTGTTTATTCAGGAAGTAAATCAAATGTGATTATGACGATGATTGATGGGAAAATACTCTACGAAAAAGGGCAGTTCTACGTTGGTGAAGATGTCCATCAAATTTATCAAAAAGCCCAAGAAATCACCGATCGAATCAAACTTGCCGCGACAAAAACGCAAATAAACAATGGATAAAATTTATTTGTGGGAAAACGCTCCCGTTAATAGTTATGCGCGGCAAAGGCTTTTGTTAGCAGCCGAACACGGAAATCCAGAAGCCGCAACCGCACTTGGCTATTTTCATAGTTTAGGTCTTCATGGTTATGAGCATAATCTCACATTAGGAAAACGCTATTTCGACGATGGAATGGCGAGACGATATCCGCAATCTTTTTATGTTTATGGCCTTGTATTATTAAAAATAGAACCAGTTGATTATCATAAAGCGTTAAAGTTTTTTGAACGAAGTGCTAACCTCGGTTTTGGCCGTGGTATGGCAAAGGTTGGTGAATTCTTTTTAAATGGCCGCGCATTGACTGTCAACTACAAACTTGCTGAAGAATGGCTGGTAAAATCGCGTTGTCGGGATGCCCAAAAAGGTTTGCTATTGCTGGCCTCTTATTATGAAGAGGAACTATTTGATGCCGACCACGCGATTGAACTACGCACGTTAGCACAATCTTATATAGATAATCCTTAAAGCAAAAATTAAACCAAACAATAAACTTTCGAGTGACTGCTTTTTGCTATTATGATCAGTTAAATATTTAAAATTTGTTACGGGGGAATAAGTTATGCAGCCAGAGTATATATTTGCCATCGTCGGAGGGGGCATTGCCCTCATCTTAGTCATCATTTTGCTATGGTACATTACTACGTTAAACAATTTTCGTAAGATGCGCATTAAAATTGATGAGTCGATCTCATCAATCGATGTTGCATTAACAAAGCGTTACGATTTGTTAACAAAAATGCTTACAATTTGTAAAAACCATGCCAAACACGAGCAAAATGCGTTACTTAAAATCATCGAATTACGCCAACCACTCGCGATGAGTAGCATTCATGAGAAAAGTGCTTTCGCTGCCCAGATGGTTGAAGCGATGAAAAGCCTCAATCTCATTGTCGAAAACGATTCTGATTTAAAAGCAAATAAAACTTTTATTAAACTGCAAAATGCCGCGGTTGAGGTTGAAGAAAACCTACAAGCGGCACGGCGTTTCTATAACGGTAATGTGCGAATGTATAATCGAAAAGTCATTGTTTTTCCAAGCAATTTAGTCGCCCGTCACCGGGGCTTCGGAAGCGAAGAATTCTTTGAAGCCGAAGACACTAGTCGTGGCGATGTTGATGAAAACTTCTAACCGATAATCGCCATTTGGTGATTTTATTCGACCGTAACCGATTTTGCAAGGTTACGTGGTTTATCAATATTGTAACCGAGCTCAAGGGCAGCGAAGTAAGCAAGATATTGCCCAATCATCACTTTAATTAAAGGTGTTAAATATAGTTGAACATCAGGTAGAACAATTTGATCACCGGTGCGCGCAAGTGATTTTGAACTAATAATCAACACATCGGCACCACGCGCGCACACTTCTTGAAAGTTTGAACGAATTGGATCAGCTGTCATTGGATCAGAGACAAAGCCAATGACAGGTGTCCCTTTTTCAATTAAGGCAATTGGTCCATGTTTTAACTCACCGCCCGGGAATGCTTCGGAATGAATGTATGTAATTTCTTTGAGTTTTAATGAACATTCGCGGGCAACATCATAATCATATCCACGGCCAAGAAAGTATACATCGCTATTTTTGCTGATGAACTGGGCATGGGGTATTAATGAATCACGTTTTTTAATAATTTCTTTTTGTACTTTAATAATTTGCACAAGATCACTAACTGTATTTGTTGTACCGGCAATAGCACCAGCGATTAAAGCGAATAACGCTACTTGAGCGATATAAGCTTTTGTTGAAGCAACGGCGATTTCAATGCCCGCAAAGAGCAATAACGTATGATCAGCGGCGCGATCAAGTGTCGATCCTTTGGTGTTTGTAATAGTAATAACGGTTGCACCGCGCTCATTAATAATTTCCATGCAGTGGATTAAATCAGCTGTTTCACCTGATTGGGAAACAATAATAAAAATTGAATCCTGATCAGCAATATAAGGATAAAAAGCCCATTCGGAGGCAATATGAACTTCACAATTTTTGCCTTGATCACGGAAATAGCGGCGGCCAATTAGACACGCATGATAACTAGTGCCACAGGCAAGAAAGACAATATTTCGCGCCGCTTTTATTTTTTCAATTATCAGTGCATCAAATATGTATTGGTTACCATCAAAATAATTATCAATTAAGCGGCGAATGACATCGGTTGATTCTTCAATCTCTTTGAGCATGTAGTGGGGATAACCAATTAATTGGATATCTTCTGACACAAGTTCGGTTTGATGAAAACTAATTTGTAGGGGCGTATTTTGCTCATCGTGGTAAATAACAACATCATTGTGTGTAATATAACCATATTGATGATCAGTGATTGTCACAAATTCTTTTGCTTTGGCGAGCATCGGAATATAGTCACTTGCTAGATACATACCATCACGACCTTTACCAATTACAAGTGGTGAGCGATTTTTAGCAAAATATAAATGCTCCTCATCGCTATCAAATAAAATTGCTAGAGCATAACTACCAACAAGTTGGCGCATAACATTTTTAATGCTTTGCATGACATTACCGGTTTGCGCATATTCAAATTCCAGTAGATTAGAGATTACTTCGGTATCGGTTTCCGAAAGAAATTGAAAACCGCGATTTTCCAGCCGTTTTTTTAAACTCCGATAATTATCAATCACACCATTATGCACAACCGTAAATTGCTGATGCATACTTGGTTGTGGGTGGGCATTAATTTCTGAAGGTTCGCCATGTGTTGCCCAGCGCGTATGACCAACACCAGTTGTCGCGATAAGATTTTGCGGAAGAACCTGCGCGAGTTTATCAACGCGACCTTTAACGCGCGATAATTCAATGCGACCATCCATCGATAAAGCAATACCGGCGGAGTCATATCCGCGATATTCTAAACTTTTTAATCCATCAATAATATATTGGCTAATAGGCTCTAAACTGACACCGCCAACAATTCCACACATATAAATTTCCTCATTTCTTAACAATGTAAGTAATGGTCTAATTCCCAATTAGTCACAATTTTACGATATTCATCCCATTCAAGTTCTTTGGCGTAAATATATTTATGATAAGTATGATCACCAAGTGTTTCACGAATTAAAGGATCAGCCTTCATTTCTTTGATGGCGTCCTTCAAATTTTCTGGAAGATTGGCAATACCTTGTTGTTCGCGTTCTTCACGTGTTAAAGCAAAAATATCATCATAAACTGGTGGGAGCGGATCAATATTTGCCGAGATTCCTTCAAGTCCGGCCATTAAGATAACGGCTAAAGCCAGATAAGGATTTGCGGTTGGATCAACATTACGTAGTTCCGCCCTTGTGCTTTCACCGCGGACAGCTGGTATACGGATTAAGGCAGAGCGATTGGCATCACTCCAACATGCATAACATGGTGCTTCATACCCGGGAATAAGCCGTTTATAAGAGTTGACAACTGGATTTGTAATTGCGGCAAATCCTCGTGCATGTTTTAAAACGCCACTAATCCACTTACGCGCTACTAAAGATAGTTTCATCGGGTCTTTTTGATCATAAAAAATATTATTGCCGGCTAAATCCGCAAGTGACATATTTGTATGCATCCCGCTACCGTTTACAGTCATAAATGGTTTTGGCATAAAGGTCGCAAATAAGTGGTGACGACGTGCAACAACTTTTACGACTTGTTTGAAAGTTTGCACATTATCACATGCTGAAACAACATCGGCAAAGCGAAAATTGATTTCGTGCTGACCAGCAGCGACTTCATGATGGCTAGTTGAAATAATGAAGCCAAGTTTTTCTAATTCAAGTGTAATATCACGCCGGGCATATTCCGCCCCATCAATCGGTGCCATATCAAAGTAACCACCGGCGTCATTTGGTGTAATCGTCGGATTACCTTTTTCATCAATTTTAAAAAGAAAGAACTCCGGTTCAAATCCAATATTTAATGTCGCATAACCAGCAGCGTTTAATTTTTGGACAGCCTTTTTGAGAATATAACGGGGATCTCCCCAAAAAGGTTCGCCACTGGAGGTATAAACATCACAAATTAAACGTGCAACTTTTCCATAAGATATATCTTCAAAATTTAAGATTAACCAAGTGTCAAAATCTGGGCGGAGATACATATCAGCTTCTTTAATTCGGACAAAACCCTCAATCGAAGAACCATCAAACATAATTTCACCATCAAGCGCCGCTGGTAGTTTAGTCGTGGGAATTTCGACCGCCTTAATAGTTCCAAGCATATCTGTGAATTGGAGACGAATATAGAGAACGCCTTCATGTGCAGCCATTTCTAGAATTTCTTTTTTTGTATATTTAGCCATAATTGATAACTCCTTTACAAAAAAATTATGAAACTATGAATTTCATTATGCAATATTTATTTTAAGCACTTAAAAATGCTTAAATTATCAATTTCATTTATAATAATTTTGAGGTAGTAAATATGATACAAAAAGCAATCTTCGCGGGTGGATGTTTCTGGTGTATGGTCAAACCTTTTCATAAATATAGTGGCGTTTTGCAGGTTGTTTCTGGCTATACCGGTGGGTGGAAGGAGTATCCAACTTATCGTGAAGTGTGTTCTGGGACAACCGGTCACCTTGAAGCAGTGGAAATAACTTTTGATGATCAAATTATTTCATATATGACACTTCTTGATATTTTTTGGCAACAAATTGATCCGACCGATGATGGCGGACAATTCAATGATCGTGGTTCCTCATATTTAACCGCAATTTTTTATACAAGTAACAAACAAAAAGAAATGGCAGAAACTTCACGTGATATTTTAAACTCAAGTGGACGTTTTCCTCACCCAATTGTAACAAAAGTTTTGCCTGCTACAGCATTTTATCCGGCCGAAGAAGAACATCAAGATTTTTATCAAAAACATCCAGAATACTATTCTGGCTATCGCCGTGCATCGGGACGAGCCGGCTATTTAGAACGTTTTTGGAGTGCGAAAAAGCCAAATATAGATCATCTTACGCCACTACAAAAAAGCATTGCTATTGATGGAGCGACAGAACCACCTTACCAAAATGCTTATTGGAACCATTTCGCCAAAGGGTTATATGTCGATGTCATTGATGGAACGCCTTTATTTGTCTCGGATGATAAATTTGATGATGGTCATGGTTGGCCGAGCTTTTCGCGACCAGTTAATCATGAATTAATTATCGAAAAACTTGATTTAAGTCATAATTTAAATCGAATTGAAGTTCGTAGTCGAGATAGTAATGCTCATCTTGGCCACGTGTTTGATGATGGACCATTAGAAATGGGTGGAAGACGGTACTGCATTAATTCAGCGGCATTGCGTTTTATCCCATATGAAAGACTCGATTTGGAAGGCTATAAAGAATATAAAGTTTTATTTAAGTAAATATCGCTAAAAAGTCATTTATATCCGAGTGATTTTCTTTGACTTTTCGTTTTAATGTGCTATATTATACAAGAAATCGCGGGGTAGAGCAGTCTGGTAGCTCGTCGGGCCCATAACCCGGAGGTCGGAGGTTCAAATCCTCCCTCCGCAACCA
>Ga0265294_10002071_pt1 | contig 26531 bp, 21 predicted proteins | sample MunlanPumphouse3_FD_192504 | JGI IMG/M metagenome (GOLD analysis project Ga0265294, IMG submission 192504) | Groundwater microbial communities from a municipal landfill in Southern Ontario, Canada - Pumphouse #3 | ecosystem: Environmental > Aquatic > Deep subsurface > Groundwater | place... | reverse complement strand
TAGTTCCATCCCTGGCCATGAGTTACGTCCTGTTCCTGTAAGTCGGGGTCAATACCCCGTTTGAATAGTGAAATTTCCACGCAAGCCCCACCGCCCGCTGTAAGATTATATGCTGTAGAGATTTATACGCCTCTTCCTGAAATGAGGCGCCAAATGGTGAGAAATCCCATTGATTGCGATTGATTCCTTCGAACAATCAAACATCAGCGGTCATGCCAGCGGTCTCCGCGCTGTGCGTGGAGGCGGGAGTGGCAGGCTTTGCAAAGCGCCATCAGATTCTCCTCATCGTTGGTGCCGCCCTCGCGAAGCGGCCTGATGTGGTGGACCATCGTGGCCACCGTCGCTTTACCTTCCTTCCGGCAAACTTCGCAGAACGGATGATCCGACAGGTAGGCCTTGCGGATTCTTCTCCAGTCCTTGCCGTAACGCTCTGATGTCTCCGGGTCGCGCTGAAACCGGTTGTACCTGAGTGTCTCCTGCTGCTCATGGAGAGGACAGAATCTTCCATACGTGAGGTTCGGACAGCCGGGATGGCTGCAAGGTCTCTTTGGTCTGTATGGCATGAGTCTCTTCCTGCTTCCCTTATTCCGGGGAATGATGTGTGTTTCTGCGGTGGTGTTTCCCCTGTTCAGGGAACGTTTCCCCGATGCAGGGGAAAACTGTGTGCTTCTGCATATGGGCTTTCCCTGTTCAGGGGAGCCGGACCATACGCGCCGCATCAATATGACAAGAGCCCGGATTGCTCCGAGCTCTCATGGTTTTCTCTGATTGTATAATCCCACGAAGGTGAGACTACGTTCAAGTGTGTTTTACTAAGGTTTACGGCACCCTCACCATGTCCAAGGCCCTGCGGTGGACCTCGAACACGTAGTTGGAGGCATAACCCATCCGGGTGGCAATCTCGTTCCAGCTCATGAAGGAGAGGTATCTCATCTCAAGGACGGTCTCGTACTCGGGATTGTTCACCTGGGAGATGACGCCCTGTATCTCGTTCTCCAGCCTCACCAGCTCATCAATCTGCTTGCAGATGTATTCCTCCAGGTCCATGAGCTTGAGGGCCGTCCGCTCGACGGCGGAGAGGACCGAAGGGGAGCCCTTCGGCAAATCGCTGATGACGGGGGAGCAATAGCCGTTGTGCGACTTCAGCGCTTCCAGCTGCTTTTCCTTGTACCTTATCTTCCTGTCCAGTACGAATGCCTGTGACAAGTATTCCTTCGTGCTCATACTACTATTCCCTCCTTCTGCGCCATGCCGATGATGCCCGGGTTGACTTCGCATAGCGTCCGGTACCATTGTCCCTTGAAGAACCTTCCCACCTCGTCGCGGGTGTGTATCGCGAACTCGGAGCGCGGGTCGATTGCCAACTGCTCCTGCGCCTTCCGATAATCCTTCACCGCCTGGATGGCTATGGCGGTAGCCAGGCATTTCCATGACTCATTCCTTTCCATAGCCACCTCCAATCTCGGCCCTGACCGCATCAAGAAGTGCGTCCTGGGTCTTCTGCTTCCCGTCAAGGGCTTTGAGAATCCGTTCGTCGATCGTCCCCTCCGTCACAATGTGCTGGATGACCACGGTGTTTGAACTCTGACCCTGACGCCACAATCTGGCATTGGTCTGCTGGTAAAGCTCGAGGCTCCATGTCAGACCGAACCACACCAAATGACTCCCTCCGGCCTGGAGGTTGAGTCCATGCCCTGCGGAGGCCGGGTGTATGAGAGCCACGGGAAGCTTGCCGCGGTTCCACTTTGCGATGCTGGAAGCGGAGTCCAGGCACTGGAATGGAACCTTCATCGCCTTGAGCCTTGTAGTGATTCTCTCAAGGTCGTGACGGAACCAATACGCTACCAGTAGCGGTTTACCGTTTGCGGCCTCGATGATGTCCTCCAGGGCATCAAGCTTACGGTGGTGGATGTTGATGCTGCCACCTTCGTCGGTGTAGATGGCGCCGTTCGCCATCTGGCAGAGCTTGCCGGAAAGCGACGCCGCATTGGCCGCGGTTATCTCTCCATTGGGAAGCGAGAGGACCAAATCTTTCTTCAGTGCGTCATAGGCATCCTTCTCGGCGTCCGACATCCTCACGCCGCAGCGGCTTTCGACCAATGTCGGCATCTGAAGATAATCGGTTGACCTCATGGAGATGGTGATGTCCTCGATTTTCTTGTAGATGGCGTCCTCGCTACCTGGAAGCGCCTTGTAGCTGAAGACCACCTGGGCGTTGTGCCTGTCCGGTGTGAAGTACGCTGTACGGTACTGGCCGATGTAACGCCCAAGCCTCTCGCCCATATCAAGCAGACGGAACTCGGCCCACAGGTCCATCAGGCCGTTGGAGGATGGTGTGCCGGTGAGCCCGATGACCCTTCGCACGCACCTGCGAACCTTCATCAGTGCCTTGAATCTCTTTGCCTGATGGTTCTTGAAGCTGGAAAGCTCGTCTATGACCAGCGCGTCGTAGTCGAAGGGAAGATTGCTCTCCTCTATGAGCCACTGCACGTTTTCCCGGTTGATGACGTAGATGTCCGCTTCATCCCTCAAGGCGTCGAGTCTTTCGGCCTCTGTGCCCACAGCCACCGAGATGCGAAGGTCGGAAAGAGGGTCCCACTTGGAGACCTCGTCTTTCCACGTATCCCTGGCCACCCTCAATGGGGCGATGACCAGGACCTTGTGTATCTCAAAGCTGTCCAGCATCAGGGAGTGAAGGGCGGTGAGGGTGATGACGGTCTTGCCCAGTCCGCAGTCAAGGAACACGGCGGACACCGGATGCTCCTCGATGAAGGCGGTGGCATAGCTCTGGTAATCATGGGGTCTGTATCGCATCAAGCATCCCTCCTATCTGTGTCTTGTCATCCAGCACAAACACCTGGAACCCAAGGTCCCTCAGCATCCTGTGCCTTGCTAATTGAAGCGCTCTTGGCTTCAAGCCGGGAGCCTTCACCTCCGCGAATCCGACCTTGCCGTTTGGCATCAGGACCAGGCGGTCGGGCATCCCGTCAAGTGTGGGTGTGACCAGCTTGAGGGCCAGTCCGCCACGTCTTCTGGCCTCTGTGGCCAGAGCTTTTTCAATCTCTTTTTCCCTCATCAAAGTCCCTTTCCTGCCGGTGCCCATGACGGTCAATGACGGTTCTGGCGAAAAGTCTTCTATAGGGCGTTTTTCAGTGAAAAACAGCCCTAAAGGGGCTTTATAGTGGAGACCATCATGGACCGTCATTTTTGGCTTTATGACAGTCAATGAATGGCAAAATGCCAAACCTCTTAGCTCAAACACTCCCACACCACGAGTTAGGAAAACGCTAGTCAAGGACGTCCTCCTTTACCTGTAGCCCGTACACCATCGAGCCATCCTGGGTCTTCTTGCGCTTGAAGCCGGCGGTCTCCAAGGCGGTGTAGAAATCTGAGGTGTTGCGTGTGAACTCCCCGTTGCGAAGGCAGTATGCCCGGTAGGACTGGTACAGTTCTCCCGATTTCTGAATCAGCTCCTTTGAGACGCTGCAGCAATCATCCAGAAAACTTCCCAGCCAGTCGTTGCTGTCGCGATAGGCATTGATGGCGTCCTTCACACAAGCCGGAGGGGCAAGATGGTATCCGCGCTCTATGGCCTTCTGCGCTCCTTGAATGATCCATGCCATCACGGCCGGACCTGCTTTTGCGATGAGGTGTTCCGAGTAGTTCTTGATGTCACCGTTGCCCTTGATGGTGGCGTTGAACGGTATGACGATGAGGCGCCTCCAGGTGCCTGAGTCGTTGGCTCCCACTCTTGGCAGGTGGTTGGTGTACAGCACCAGCGTATGGCTCGGGGTGAAGCGGAAGGGATCCTTGTACTTCTTCTCGGCGGATATCTCATCCGTGGAACAAAGCTGCTTGATGACCGAGGTGTTGAGCCTCATGCCCTCCTCAAGCTCTGCGGCGATTATCAGGCGCTTACCCTTGAGCTCCGCCATCTCCGGCTTCACGTTGCGCTTGCATCCCACGGTGAGCGCGTCTGCTGAGATCGAGCCGCTGTAGGAGCCGAGCACCCTTGAGATGGTGTTCCAGAAGGTGGACTTGCCGTTGGAGCCTTCCCCGTAGGCGATGATGAGGGCCTCGAAGTACACCTTGCCGACCGCGGCAAGACCCACTATCTGCTGCACGTATGCTATGAGATCCTTGTCATCACAGAAGAAGAGGTCCAGGGCGTCCTGCCATTCCTGCGCACCTTTCTCCCCAGGAGCAACTATGGCCTGCTTGGTTATGAAGTCTGCAGGATTTATGAACTGCGAGCCGTCAAGGCCTTTCCTGAGGTCGTAGGTGGAACCCGGGACGTTGAGAAGATACGGGTCGCTGTCAAGCTCGGACACCTTCATCGCCAGCATGGGCTTGGCGGCCTGGAGCGCGGACACGATGAACTTGTAATCGCGTCTCCGCAAGACGAACGCCTGGTAGGCGAGTGTTCCCAGATAGTGCCTATAGGCTTTCAAGGTCTTCTCGTCCAGATCCTCCTCTATCTTGTTCTTCTTTTCGGACAGTTTCTCCTCGGTCATTCCCGCATCCATGAGTTCCTCATATGCGGACTTCACAGCCTCGTTTGCATCTTCCAGCTGGAGGTCCAGGAATTCCTCTGCGGCTCCTATGCTGAGCTGGCGGGATTCCTCCCAGAACTCGCCGTTGAAGCGGATGTAGTCGGTGGCATCGGTGTATCTGAGCTCATCCAAGTATTCTCTGGAGAGTACCTTGGCCTGCCCGATATCCGAGTAATCCTCTGGCTTTAAGCTTTCTACTAATCCTAGTACGGAATTATAGTCAGTAGGATTGACGTATCCGTCTTGCTTTGAGACCTTGTTCCGATAAAACCTGGATGCGCTGGCCCATATGGTCGCAAGCTCCGAATCCTCCATGGGAGGGTCGCACTTGGCCGCTTCCTCCATAAAGAGGACGTGGGCTCTTTCGCAGTCGCCAAAGCGCTTGAGCACCTTTCCGGCAAAGTGCGAGAGTGTGTTGTTGCGCCTGCCCTCGGGTATGACAGCCACGGTCTGTTCCGGTGGGACATTGATTTCAGTTTCTGTGCTGTCAAGCGCCTGGTCTATGGTCATCCAGCCCTCATTCCAGAACACATTCCCGGAAGCGGAGCCGAAGAGGAACCTGGCGGAGTCCAGGGCGTTGCCGTCGAAGAAGGGAAAGAGGTCATGGATGCGTCTCTTCAACGCTGCATATTCCTCCGCATCCGAGATGGGGATGATAGGAAAGTAGTAGTGCCCTCTAGGCCTCGGGCCTTTGTTGCCTTTTGTCTTTCCATCGTTACGGCTGGGCACATAGGCGAAAGAGACATCAGGAAGCGCTTTTGTGATGTGTTCCGGGGTGATGAAGGATTCGCTGTTGTCGGTGTGGTCGTTGTCACAGTCCATGATGACACAATCGGCGCCCTGGAAGTTCCCTATGCTGCGGTAGTCCATCCTGAAGGTTCCCGCCACATGGTCAAAGGCGACAGCTTCCTTCAGGTCGTCCTCGGACTTGATCTCCTTATGGATTGGATACAGACAGTTCTGGGCATTCCCGGTGCATTTGGCCAATGAAAGGGTGAAGTTCATCTGCATACCTCCTGCTTGGCGGCATCAATGCCCTTGGTCTCGTTGAGGCTCTCGTCGAAGTATCTGACCGTCTTGTCCTTGAGCTTGGCCCTCTGTATCTCACCGGCCATACCGGTTGATACGGTGTTCCCGAACACCCAGAGCTCCGCGCACTTGTCCAGGAACACGGAGCCCATGAAAAGGGCAAGGTCACGCTCGTTCTCCTCGCTCATGTACTGAGGAAGGAGAAGGTGAGGGGCGAACGGGATCATTCCCTTGTCCACCGCGAAGCGGCTGTAGCGTCTGGCTTTCTCCGTATTGGCCTCTGTGTCTCCCGAGTAAGGTGAGCAGATGTACACCACAGGCCTGAAACCGAACGTCTTCACTCCTTTCCGGCTTTCCTTCTTCGCCATGTCCTTGATTGCCAGGAAGGGGGTCATGTCCAGATACCCCTCCCTGTTGCGGGTCTCATCCGTGACGACTATGACCCTCTCCTGTGTGAGCGCGTTCTTTGTGCCCATGCGCACCTCCATTGAATGAATTGGAAGACCTTGAAGGACCTCCTATCAGACACAGGTCTCCAGAATCTTTTTTGCCCAAAAAATCTGAAAAATTTTTTTTGAAAGTTTTTTGGGCAAAACGTGCTGGAGAGACCTGTGTGTTGTGAAGGCAAAAAAGCCGAATCAAAAACAGGAGGTGTCCGAATGGAACCGAAGCGTGGAGACCCAAACGGAAAAGAAGCTGAAGTGGCAGACACATTGATTGCCATCAGCGTAGTGGCCAAGAGGCTGGCGAAAAGAATCAGGACAAGTAATCCGAAGAATGATGAGACAGGAGTCAAGAATGGACAAGACAAGAGAGTATGAGGACATCATCCTGAAGCTGAAGGACGCAAGCGCCGAGCTTCAGAAGGCGATAGGACAGCTGGAGACTCGCATCGCGGACTCCGATCAGCCGGACCTTATTGAGAACGTACCGGCCAGGGCACCGGAGCCGGAGAAGAAATACACGTTTACGGAAGTGCGGACAATCATCGCAGGCAAAGCCCGTGAGGGTTTCACTTCCACCGTGAAGATGCTGCTCTCCAAGCACGGGGCGACCAAGCTCTCCGAAATCAAAGAAGAGGATTATTCATCCTTGGTCTCTGATGCAGAGGAATTCTGCAGAAAGATTCCAGCCGAAGAGATCAACCGCGTGGTGGAAACCATCAAGGCCGGTCCCAATGCCGGACAGCTGAACGCCTTGTTTGAGCATCAGTTCGCCACAAGCGCACAAGACCTCAAGGAAGAGCACTACGCCTCTTTCCTCTGGGATGCGAGGGGGCTCATCAATGCCAGGTAGCGTACATGCGATGTTATCCCCATCCTCGGCGCACATGTGGATGGCCTGCACCCCGTCGGCGAAGTTCTCTTCTCAGTTTCCCGACGAAGAGAGCCCATACGCCAAGGAAGGCACCGATGCCCACAGGCTTTGCGAGTTCAAGCTCAAGAAGGCGCTTGGAATGGATGCCGTGGACCCTAGGCCTGGCCTTGGTTTCTACGACGCAGAGATGGAATCCTGCAGCGACGACTATGCGTCGTTCGTCATGGATACATGGTCCAAGCTGAAGGAGACCTGTCCCGACCCGATGGTGATGATAGAGCAGAAACTTGACCTGTCGGCCTACATCCCGTCCGGCTACGGCTATGGCGACTGCATCATCGTCGCTGACGGCCACATGCATGTCGTGGACTTCAAGTATGGCCTAGGGGTCATGGTGGAGGCTGAGGAAAATCCTCAGATGATGTGCTACGCACTTGGTGCGTTGGAGCTCGTCGACTCGCTCTACGACATCGACACCGTCAGCGTGACGGTCTTCCAGCCGAGGCGTGAGAATGTCAGTACATGGACCATCACACGCGATGAGCTTCTTGCCTGGGCCAATGAGAAGCTGGTGCCTGCCGCCAAGCTTGCCATAGACGGCAACGGCGATTTCGTGGCGGGAGAACACTGCAGGTTCTGCAAGGCCAAGGCAGTCTGCAGGGCCAGGGCCGAGTTCAACCTGGAGCTTGCACGCTATGACTTCCAGATGCCCGAGAACCTGGATGGCACGGAGATCGCTGCAATCCTTGGCAGGATAGACGCGCTTGTCACCTGGGCCGATGACATCAAGGAATTCGCCCTGAAGGAAGCGCTGTCCGGCAAGCACTATGACGGCTTCAAAGTCGTGGAAGGACGGTCGGTGCGCAAGTACACCAGCGAGGAAGAGGCGGCCAAGGTTGTCACCAAGGCTGGCTATGACCCTTACGAGAAGAAGGTCTACGGCATCACCGCCATGACGGCGCTTCTTGGAAGAAAGAGGTTTGAGGAAGTCCTGGGAAGCCTTGTCTGCAAGGCACCGGGCAAGCCGACGCTGGTTGAGGAATCAGACAAACGTCCGGCTTTGGATACAGCAAAAGAAGATTTCAAAACAGTTGTCAATGAGGAGGAAAATCATGACAAACACTAAGACAAAACTGGCCAATCCTATGAAGGTGGTCACCGGCATCGACACAAGATGGAGCTACGTCAACGCATGGGAGCCCAAGAGCATCGAGGGCAGCGAGCCCAAGTACTCCGTGTCCCTGATCATCCCGAAGACCGACACCAGGACGGTCGCCAGAATCAGGGCTGCCATCCAGGCGGCGTACAAGGACGGCGAGTCCAAGCTCAAGGGAAACGGCAAGAGCGTTCCTGCGTTTGATCTCATCAAAAACCCGCTTCGTGACGGTGACAGGGAAAAGGCCGATGACCCTGCATACGCGAGTTCGTATTTCGTCAACGCCAACAGCAAGCTTGCCCCGCAGATTGTGGACCGTGACCTGCAGCCCATCATCGACAGGGCGGAGGTTTATTCCGGAGTCTACGGAAGGGCCTCGATCACCTTCTACGCCTTCAACACCAACGGGAACAAGGGCATCGCCTGTAGCCTGAACAACCTCCAGAAGATTGCCGACGGCGACCCTCTCGGAGGAAAGTCCAGGGCTGAGGATGATTTTGCGACCGAGGACGAGGACGATTTCCTCGCCTAGATTCTCTCTCCTGCCGGGTGGTTTTACACTCCTTAGCCACCCGGCTTTCCTTTTTTTTTCTTGAGGTACATATGAACGAGATACATGATTTGAGCATTGACATAGAGACGTACAGCGACGTCGACCTCCGTAAGAGCGGGGTCTATCGCTATTCGGAGTCTCCCGCCTTTGAGATTCTTCTCCTGGGCTACTCCATCAACGGGGAAAAGGCCGACACTATAGACCTTGCCAGAGGAGAGGAGGTTCCGACATGGCTGTTGGAGGCAATGGCAAGCAAGGAAGTGACCAAGTGGGCCTTCAATGCTTCCTTCGAGCGTGTGTGTCTCTCGCGCTGGATTCGTCGCCATCACCCCGATTATTCCAAGGGGTATGATGATTCCGATGAGGCTCTGGAGGGTTTCCTGGACCCAGTATCCTGGCGCTGCACACTGGTCTGGTCCGCATACAACGGTTTGCCTTTGTCGCTTGATGGGGTGGGCAAGGTCCTGAAGCTTGACGAGCAGAAGCTTTCTGAAGGGAAGGACCTCATCCGGTACTTCTGCGTTTCGTGTGCTCCTACCATCACCAATGGAGGAAGGATTAGGAATCTTCCCAATCATGCTCCTGACAAGTGGGGGATGTTCAAGAAATACAACATCCGCGATGTGGACACAGAGGTCGGAATCCAGAACAGGTTCTCAAAGTATCCGGTGCCGGACTTCGTATGGGACGAGTACCATCTGGACCAGATGATAAACGACCGCGGGATTCTCATTGACATGGGCCTTGTTGAGAACGCCATAGCATTCGACCAGAGGTCAAAGACTGAGCTTACTCAGAAACTCCAGGGAATGACGGCTCTGGATAATCCGAACAGCGTAGCACAAATGAAGAGCTGGCTCGTCGAGCATGGCGTGGAGGCTGAGACGCTGGGGAAGAAAGCGGTGGCTGAGCTTATCAAGACGGCTCCTGTTGAGATACAGGATGTCCTTTCTCTTAGGCTCCAACTGGCCAAGTCATCGGTGAGCAAGTATCAGGCCATGCAGCGCACTGTGTGTTCCGATGGAAGGGCACGGGGGATGTTCTTCTTTTATGGAGCCAACCGCACCGGCCGATGGTCGGGAAGATCAATTCAGCTCCAGAACCTGCCACAGAACCACATTCCGGACTTGGAGACTGCCAGGGATATGGTGAAGGCGGGGGATTATGATGCCACCGAGCTTCTCTATGAGGATATTCCGGACACGCTGTCGCAGCTCATCAGGACGGCTTTCATTCCAAGAAAAGGGTATAAGTTCATCGTCTCCGACTTCTCAGCCATTGAGGCGAGGGTTCTCTCGTTCCTGGCGGGTGAGCAGTGGAGGCTTGATGTGTTCGAGAGCAACGGGGACATCTACTGCGCCTCTGCATCGGCCATGTTCAAGGTCCCGGTTGAGAAACATGGAGTAAACAGCCATCTCAGGCAGAAGGGCAAAATAGCCGAGCTCGCTTTAGGTTATGGTGGCAGTGTCGGCGCTTTGACAGCAATGGGTGCGCTAGATATGGGGCTCAAGCAGGAGGAGCTCCAGCCGTTGGTGACTTCCTGGCGTAATGCCAATCCCAATATCGTCAGATTCTGGTGGGACGTCGATGGGGCGGTAAAGGAAGCTGTCAGGATGAGGACATTCACAGAGGTCGGATCCATCAAGTTTGATTGTCAGCATGGCATGCTGTTCATCACGCTTCCTTCTGGACGGAAACTGGCCTATGTGAAGCCGAGGATTGGATTCAATCAATTCGGAGGGGAGTCAGTAACTTACGAGGGAATTGGGGGAACCAAGAAATGGGAACGGCTGGAATCCTACGGTCCGAAGTTCGTGGAGAACATTGTCCAGGCCACCAGTCGGGACATCCTGGCAGAAGCGATGAAGGGCTTGAGGGCAGAGTTTATCGTCGGCCATGTACATGATGAGCTTATCATCGAGTGTCCTATGAATGTCTCGGTAGAGGAGATAAGTCTTAGGATGGGGTGCACTCCGGAGTGGCTGTCTGGCATCAAGTTAAGGGCTGATGGGGACCAGATGGAGTTCTACCAAAAATCCTGAATTCAGGATTAAACTGATGCTTGCTTGATTTCTACAAATTCATTTGAGAGGCCATAGTTAATACTTAGAATCCTTCCATTTGAAAGGGATGATAGCATTCCTGCAGACATGAAATCAAAAGAGAAAGAAAACAGGCTATCATTCTTCTGTAACGAGTTGATCTCTGACCTTTCATCAGGCAAAGATAAAAGGGTTCCTTCAAGGAGTAATGCAATAGTCTTTTTATCATAAATCTCGGAGTTTGCTCCCCTACTGTATAAACCTTTTTTCCCACTAACATCTTGTATCATTCCCCAGGAGACCAATGTCCTAATTGCATAACGTGTGTTTCTTGCAGTCGTTTCCTTGTCGCCATAGATATCCTTCATTCGATTGTAGACTTGAGAACTTGATATTTGATCTTGCAGACTGAAAAGCTTTCCTATCTGGAAACAGACTTGCATGAAGAATGGATTTGAAGCGCACATCAAAGCCATATGCAGAGGAAGCCAATGCGATTGGTCTGTTCTTTTTGCCACAGCAAGTAAGTCATTTCTAAATGGACCAAGCTCTGCATCCTCACGAAACCAACATGAGAGAAGGCCAATTGTCATGCCATAGGTGGCTTTGTTTCGGATTGCTCCTTCTCCTCCTTTTTGCATTTGCGTGGCCATATACCTATCAAGGTCGGTTCTGATCTCTTTCTCCGAAAGACCGGCTAATACCAGATTCAACGTCCTATCCATCCACTCAAGCCTCACAATTTGCTTGAAGGCAAGTTTCTCATGTCTATTGTTTTTCATTTTCTTATTCTCACAAATGGAACCAAGACTTCTTCAATGGAGATTCCTCCATGAGATATTACACTTGTTCCGTTTTTAGTAAAGCATTTATCACTATCTGCTAATAATGCGGCATACCCGGTTGGCAAAGTGTCAGAATTCCAAACCATAGTATCCTTATGTGTGTCTGAAGCACTATCCCTCAGCGCTGCAGATTTGTAGACTCGAGCTCTAAGGCCTTTGGTTTCAGCAAGAGAACCATCATTTATTAGACCGACTCCCGTTGCTTCGATGTTGCCATGATCTGCAGTAATCCACACAGCATATCCCTTCTCTGTAAGACCTGAAATCAACCGGGCAAGGTACCCGTCTTCCATCCAAGACTTGATGTTATCAACAAAGGGCTTCATTCCCAAAAGTGAAGAGTGCATCAATTCATCTACTGCGTTTACGACAATTCCTACCACTTTGGTCATTGGTGATATTTGGCTAAGGATTGCATCGGCATTGTTTGACAGCCCGTCATCCTTATAGTATTCAACTGGCCCGTTGTTGCTCCAAGATGAAGTCCATTCCTTCTCTTCCTTTGCAGTAGAATTAATTGATTCAGCATAGTAGAGAGGAAGCATTCCGCTGAAGATTGATTGACGAGAGACACTGGTCAATGTCGGGATACAAGCGAAGCATGCATCCTCCTCAAAAGAATAGTTGTTATTCTCCTTTAAGCAATCCTTAATGACAAGCCACTGGAGTATTGACATACCATCAACAACCAACAGAGCAATCTTTCTTGTTCCATCAGCTTTTTGCCTCCGTAAATAGTCAGCAATTTTGGAAAGCATTATTGGCTTCATGCTTGAGTTGAAATGAAGAGCATCATATCGTTTCTTTATCCACTTAACAAATTGAGCATTTGACTTCTCTGGGAGTTTTGAGGCGAAAGAATTGTTCATACATTGTCGTTGAAATTCGGAATAGTTGAAGGCGAATTTTAGCCAATCACTTACCGTAGCATTCTCATCTGGAACAATGCTTAAGAGTGTTTCTTCCACATGTTGAATGTGTTGTTTCGTTAAGCTTTCCTTGTTTTCCGGCGTCATTCCTAGCAAGAAAAGCTGATTAGGGATGCCTTCTGGGCATGTACATTCTTTCTTCACGGGTACCGGGCTGAGGAAACCTTCAGCAAATGCATTGTCCAAATACACATATATGGCTGGATTACAAAAGTTGATTGAGCCAGGAATCGCATCTTTTTCAGTTGAGTTCAAAACCGTATTATTCCAAGCTTTCTGCAACTCAGTCCAAAATAAAGATGCATCTGTGAGTAGCAGCTCAGTTGAAGTCCAAGCCTCTAATCTATGCCTTGCCGATGTGTATTTTGCGAAGAACTGAGCTAGCAGGCATGGTAATTGAACCTTATTATAATGAAGCCTCAGAAGCAGCGAAAGGAAATCCACATCACTCTTAATCTCTTGGCAATGGATTCCAAAGGCCGTTCTAAGCAGGAAAAGGCAAGTTTTATCGTTGCTAAGAGTTTCCTTGGGATCTTCATCACAATATGCGTCAAAGACCTTGTCAAAAAGCTCAAAGCTAATGCTCTTTAAGATGGCTGCTGAAAGCTTGGGAAACAAATCATCAAAAGAAACCTTGAAATGCATCGCTGAATTGAAGATGTCGCAGGGAAGAGAGAAAGCAGTGTCGTCCTGATACACTATCAGTAAATCTTTTTCTTCCTTCTCCTCAATTATCATCTTCCAGTATTTTTCATATTCCAGCCTAACTTGCATCTCTGAAACAGCTGGAACTACAAGAAACCCTTTAGCCCTTAGTGATAGGACCAAAAGATCATCTGCAAGTAATCTGTCTATATCTATGGCAATATTAACCCTGTTCAGTTTAGGGATGAATTTGTCTGCAATTACATTTCTCCAAGTCTTAGCCATTCGCCCCTCCTAACGAAATCACGATCAGACACTCCAGTTCAGGATAGATGGTCTTGAAGGCGTTAATCTCTTTTTCTATTTGATCATTGAACAGGCCGAGCTTTTGTTGCCTGAATCGTCTTACATTTTCAAGCCCAGTCTTATCTATCGTATCTTGCTGATAGATGTCGTATTGGGCGAGTCTAGTTTTCTCGCGATTAATTAGAATTTTTTGACTGCTCCTATACTCATCAATCAAACCGTTGGAGACGCTTATTGCTGCTTGATGTATCTGTTTGAAAGCTAATTCTGACTTGTCTGGGTTCAAGTATTCAGAAACAATACTTTCTTGGTTCTGAAGCATCGTCCAGATTCTTGAAGCCGTAGGCTTAAAAACCTTTCCTTCTGAGGACAGAAAGACGGGGAAATATAATACCTTTGTCCCTTCCACATGCAGATACTCTTTAGTTATTTCTGGTGTTTGATTTCGAATGACCAATCGATACAAACCCCATAACCCGGATAAGCCTTCCGGAAGACCATCAAGCAGTACATTCGGGACAGGCTTGCCTTTATGAAAGGCAGGAATAGTTTTTACCAATGCGGAAACCTGTTCATCTTTGGTTGAGAGAAAATTTCCTTCTTGCGAAGAAGAAAAGACAATGTCTTTCTGCTTGGATCCGTTTTCCCAGTTCAAAAGCCATCGCCCATTCTTTCGTTCAGCGCTTCCGTTTCCGCTTTTTAGATATGAGACAACCATTTTCTCTGTTAACCCAGGAAGGGGATTGTTCAGCACTGCTTGGACGTCTTCAATATTTGGTTCCGAAGAAACAGAAGAAAGCAGCTTGGATGACTTTTTCTCCTCTATCGCATTCATGCGAATGTCTTCCACAGCCTTTCTAATGACATCTTCCGCTCTTTTGGGATTCATCACAGACAAGGTCAGTGCGTTTTGATAAGCCTCGTTGCTCGCATTGGAATCAAGCACATCTTCAGTCTTGTCTACTCCAAGTTCCCTTTTAACCGTTTCCAGTTTCTCTTCAAGGACTTCACGGATCCTGTATTCCACAGTTGTATCTAAAAGCAGATTGAAGGCGCGGACAGGCTTCTCCTGACCGATTCTGTCCACGCGGCCTATACGTTGTTCAATCTTCATCGGATTCCACGGAAGGTCATAGTTTATGACTATATGGGCGAATTGCATGTTCAGACCTTCGCCGCCTGCATCTGTTGAAATGAGGAAGCTTGCTGTTTCTTTGAATCTCTGAAGTGCTATGTTCCTGTCTTCCTGGGACATGGAACCATTGATTAGAACGACTTCAAAGTTTCGCTTTTCCAGGTAATCCCTGAGCATTGCCTGTGTTGGCACAAATTCAGTGAAGATGAGGAATTTGACTGAATAGTCTTTTTCCTCCGTCATGATAGATGAAACAAGCTGAAGCATGGCCGTGGCCTTGGGGTCATCCGATTCTGCCATACTGTCTGAAGCCAAGCGTATTAGCTCTTCAACTGTTTGAACCTCGGACAGGACTCCTTCAGAAGAACTAATCAGGGCATCTTGTTGTTCTTCTCCATCCATCAACTCTAGGTCTTCAACAGGAGGAAGTAAGAGCTGCTGCTCAGAAGAGGAGTCCAAATCCTTTAGCACCTCAAGCCGTCTTTCCAACGTAGTTTTTATTGCTGCCGTACTTGAAGAAACTAGGCGTTGCAGTAGTATCATCAGAAAGCCTACATGGGGCTTCTTGTTTTTCAAGGCTTTGTTGTATCCGCTTCGAACATACTCCGATACTTGCTCATAGAGCAATTGATGTGCATCTTGATGCTCTCCCCATTGCACAGGGAAAAGTATAGTCTCTCTTTTATTAAAAAGTGGCTCTCCATTTTCTCTGATTGCTTTTCTCTTCTCGGTTCTCACCAAGAATGGGGCAATATTCTCTCTTGAGATGCTGTCAGCATCTGGGAAAGCATAACGGTCGAGGATGTTCATTAGCCGGAAAAAAGCATCGCTCTTTCCTTGATGGGGCGTTGCTGTGAGCATGAGCATGTTCGGCGCGTTATCAGAAAGCAGCTTGCCAAGCTGATAACGCGATACCTGTTCAGTGCTTCCTCCCAGCCTATGTGCTTCATCAATGATTATCAGGTCCCAGCTTGCTTTTAGAAGGTTTCCTAATCTTGTTTGGTTGTAAGCATTAATCTTTTCCTTGGTCCATCCTCGTCTTCTGTTCAGAGGTTTGATGGAGTCCTGTGAAATGATGACCTGGTCAAACTGCTTCCAGGCTCCGCCTTCAGAAACGAATAGCCTATCTAGTGTTTCCACGTCGTTTCCATTGATTAGTTTGAACTCTTCCGAGAAATGGTTGTGCATTTCACTTACCCACTGTGATGCAAGGCCCTTAGGCACGACCACTAGGATTCTCTTAATCCGATAGCGAAGCTTCATCTCTTCAATGACAAGGCCGGCCTCAATGGTCTTACCAAGTCCAACCTCGTCTGCCAGTAAATAACGGATTGGACTTGTGCTCATAATCTTCTTCAGCGCAGCTATCTGATGGGGAAGGGGTCGCAAGCTCGCTCTAGCCGGAGCTATTACATTTTTGGACTCGTCTGATGTCAGTAACTGGTCTATTCTTGAGGCATTACAGATGTATGTAATTTGGCAGGCGGCTTTTTCTAAGTCTTCATTTGCAGATAATGGTTCTATTTCGTCCTCATAGACACGGGTTGTGACTTTGGTTTCTGGAATCCAAAGCTCATACTGTATGCGGCCCCAATCCTCGTTGAGGCCGACAATCTTACATTCTGAGTTCTTTGTCTTCCAGTTTATCCATTGCCCAATCTGATACACGTTATTCTCCCAACCTTACCAGCGCACCGTTATACCACATCAGAAGCTTGTCATCTTCCTCGACAATGTTGGATGGCATTCTTTCACAAAGAGCCTTAATCAATTGATAATCCTTGTCTTGCCAAGCCTTCTTAAAACCAGCTCTGATAGCCTCAATTCTAAACTCTTTAAGTTTGCCCTTGCTGGTTCGATAAATATCAAATTCCTTCAACAAAGATTTTTCTCTGACCTTCTCCAGGTCACTAGCCTTATTTGGATCAGGAATATACCAGCGCCCTTTAGCCTTATCTCGAAGAGAAGGATCACTCTTTGGTAGATTCCTCAGTTCCTTGTAAGTAGTAGACAACCAGCCATGAATGAAGGAAGGCATATCATCTTTCCCATCATAGCAGAGGAAGTTTTGCTCGAGTAAGTCACGAAGTTCCAACTTCTTTTCATTCTTGTTCCAGCTATCCAATTGCTGCATGAAGATAGGGGTCATCTCTCCAAGAGTCATAGGTTTGCTCTTAAGCTGAAGCCTAATCCATCCAATAGCACTGGCTTCGTCTATGACAAAGAGGCTCACATCTTCATTCTTGGCTTGGATTTGTTGTCTTGTTACCAGTTTGTCATACTCTTGCACCTGGTCCTGGAGATAATACAAACCATCACGCTCAGCGAATCGTCTTGATATCTCTTTTAAGAAATCTGGAGATGAAATTGGGATAAGCATATTATGTCCGACAAAATAAGAGAGCATCCGGTCATAAATGATTCTTGGGTCTCTTTCCGGGACTGTGATTGTTGCTTCTCCTTGATGTTTAACAAGAGGAAGATAGTCCAAATGCTTGCGGACAAAGTTCCAGACAGCTTCTTCACCTACCGCTTGAACAACTTGTCTTTCAAACAAGTCATCAGGTTTATAACAAGAAATAACTAGATCCTGTTTTACCGCGGTTGATGTTGTTACAGCCTTGAAGCTTCCTTGTTGTTTATCCAGAGCACTAACATTCGCGACTATGAAACCAACTTCAGAAAGACTTGTTTGAATGCTATTCCAAACCTTGGCATCAGTGTTTGAGAATTCAATTGTGCACCAATGACCTGGCTTAAGAACTCTATATGCCTCCGCAAAACATCGTTGCATAAGAACTCGATACTCAAATATTCCTTTTCCTTGAATGTCGTTTTCGATAGCTTCTTCTGTGTTTTCGGTCAGTACTTTTAACCAGGCTTCCCATGCAAAGCTTAGTTCTGAGTACATCAGATTTGCTCCAAAAGGAGGATCTATGAATAAATAATCAATACTATCTGTTTTCATTGAAATTGTTGTAGAAGATTGATTAAAAACAATTGAGAGCTTGTCGTTTGGAAAGCTATCAAAGCAAAGCAGATCTTTCAGTTTTCCGCTATAAAGGATGGATACCGAGTTTTCATCATTCATTGAAGGAATATAAAGTGTTCCAGAAAGTGTCCCTGTTCTTCTATCCACAACCTTCCCATCTTTTAGGACAGGCATGAATTTGTACATTTTAGTAATTCTTTGCATACCAGAAGTAAGCCAAAACTTTCCAAAAAGGGATTTTGTTTTTGCAAACATTGCAGCTAGAATGGTTAAGTTTCTTTTAGTATAGAACTGATGAACATTGGTAATCCCGACAGAATCATTTCGTCTGCTTTCCTTACCTTCTGGCATCCTATTTGTGGGATACCAATACGGAATCTCCATCTTGTTGATTTTGTCAATCAAGGCTAAATCTTCTACATCAGGTGTTTTTTCGCTTCTGCTTTTTCCTACCGAATAGTTTATAAGTACAGGAACCTGCTTTGTCATAATTACGGTTTCACTTATTGCCGGATCAAATTTTGTCTCCGTGGCACGTTTCATTGTTCTCTTGGTAAGAGTGGTATGGCAATGAGGACAGGGGAAAGAATCTCTTATACTTCCTGTTTCTTTGTCAACTGCTTCATTATAGAAAACGACCTCTTCTCCACACTCTGGGCAGATAAAGACATCCGACCAAACGGTATAATTTATCTTTCCAATAGCCCCATTGGACGCTTTGGTCTCGTACATCCATCCATACTCATCTTCAACTTCATTTTGAATTCTTTCTGCCTCTTTTTTGAAAGTTTCTGATTTTATAGGTGAATTATAGTTATAAGCAATAAAGGAAGCAGCTGGAGATAAATCATTTAGGACGGCTTTTCTTGCTCCCAAATGTGAGAATACCCTCCAAATTTCTTTACCATTATCGTCAGTTTCTTTTCTGAGTATCTCATTCTTAGAGTTGACTTGATAACCAAGTGATTCAACAACCTTCTTGTCCCCACAAAGCTGAGCGGCAACTCCTGTCATTCCGGTTCCACAGAATCCATCAAACACAATGTCTCCGGGTTCAGTGTAATGAAGGATGTAGCGCATGATGGCTTTGTGCGGGACCTTGGTATGATAAGTATGAGCGTTATAGATTGGGTCGTTTTTCCCTTCACTTACATCAGAAGCAAAAGGTTCTCGTTTGTAAGGTACTAAGGGCTGCTCCTTCTGAGATTCCCATTCTGCAATTATTTCCTGAGTCCATGGGTTAGGGCAGGCACAGTAATAGGGAGGGTCTGAAAGAGCTACAATGTCCTCATCTTTTCCAAGAGGGAAGCCTTCGATAGCTCTAAACTCAGGGTCCTTTAACTTTTCTCTTAGAAGGTTGCGATAGTACTCCCTTCTTTCTTCTGAGGAGTTGAAAGCTCTTCCTAGGCATATCTCGGGTTGCTCTTTCTTCTCTTCTGGAAATAAATCCGGCTCATTATCACTGTTATACATACTCATTTCTTGTCCTCCACCTGGTCTAGGACCACTCTGATTTTTTCTTTCTCTTCTCCAGAAGAAAGTTCATCAACAAGTTTCTCAAAGTTGCTTCTCAATTCTTCTATGGTTACCGGTTTCCCGTTCCCCAAAAGACGCTTACAGATATCATCTCTTTTTACTGATTTCTTTACCAACCCTTTTAGTGCTCTTTCAAGTATTGTGATGAAGGAATCGTCAATACTTTCTGGGAGCTCTTCAGTTTTCAAGAATTCCTGAATACTATCCTGTTCCTCTTGCTTCATAAGTTTAATGGACTGAGCATTGAATGGATCTTGTAAGTTCTCCAACAAGGTTGATGTCCATTTCTCCAAGAGTTCATCAAGCTTTTCAGATATTTGCTTCAGGACAAACCCTGCGTCCTCATTACCATCGAAAGCTGGCTTGTAGGAACAGTGTGGACATACTGGATTAGTCTCCAGTTCTTTTTCCGATAATCCACTGCAAGTCTTAAGTTTCAATAATCGATCATGAATCAATGAGAAGTCTCCACCAGGAAGAAGCTTGATTTTGCTTAGTTGGGTTAACTTGATTACAATCGGACTCTTGAGCAAAGCGTTATAAGCATTTATCTGAGAACCTGCCAAACGAGCTTTCGAATGCAGGAGGCTGTAATGCTTAATGAAGGTTGACTTCTGTTCCTGTAGTATTGCACGGATTTCATCAAATCTTGAACTGTCCCAATCTTCAATGTAGGAGATTGACAGTTCTTTGGCCTCTTCGAAATCCTCAATCCAGGAATCACCAGGAGGAAGAATAGTCTTAGCGTTTTCAAGCCAGAGATATATGCCATTTGCTTCATCAGCAAACTTGTAGAAAGAAAAGAGAGATTGCTCTTTCCTTAAATTGTCTGCTAGTGCATTAATCTCATCGACCGGTTTCTTGTAGTTCTTCAAGCGGCCGATGTTGTTATATGCCTTGAAACTCTCAAGCTCCGATTTCAAATTCTCAATAAACGTCTGATGGTCATCAACACCTGATTTTCCAGATGGAATATCAGAACCAAGGAAAACTAAACCATTCTTGACTTTATATGCATCACTCGCAAGTTGGTTGATGATTTCCTGATTCTTATCCTGCATAGAACTAATTACAGATTCGTCACCGTTCTTAATAGATAAAACCAAGCCTTCTTGCAACCCAAAAAGCTTGAGGAGAGAACCTAAGATTGCGGCATTCCAGTCTTTTGGCTTGTCAATGCTGTTGAAGCTGGCTAACTCTGTTGCTCCCCCGGAAATCAAATCCCTAATATTAGAAGCATCATACTTCTTACCTTTCAATGTCAGGACAATATCTCCGGAAGCTATCAAGGACACTAGGATAACCGACACAAATTCTTTCTCAAGTCTGTAATCTTTCAAACAGTAGTAATCGTCATGGATTAACTCAAGAAGCTCGTCGTTGTTCAACACCACTCCATTTGGTTTGTTGTCCAGTTTGGCCAATATCCATTTGGCGTAGATTGAGCTCCTTGGATGGAGATTACCATTTTCCAACAATTGAAGCCCATTGAGAACGGATAAAGCGGTCTGTGAGTAATTGGTATTAAACACAACGGCCTTGTATGCATCATTAACCGTTTGAATAAAGTTTGTATAAGATATCCTTGTTGTAAAGGATGGATAACATGGAGCTAAATCTTCAAAATTCTGCTTCAAACAGTATCCAGCGATAGCGTCGATTGCTTCTTTGGCTGAAAGGACCTGGTTGTCAGAGATATCTGTGATTTCGCGTAACGATGTTTTCGCAGTCCACTCCGTCAACGTTTTAGTCTTGCCACAATATGTAAATGTGAATGCATTCAAGATATTCTTTCTCATCCAGCTTGTGAGATAGGCAAGGTTGGTGTCAGCTTTATTCTGATAAGTTCCCTTGTAAGTCTTGGAAGAGGAATCCGCAAGTAAGCTTGCTGCTGCGAACTCTTTCAGTTTTGCTTCGAATTCTTCATCCTGGCCTACGTACTTGATGATCAATTCGTCTGGCTTGCTCTCGTCCTTATACTTGTGTGTTCCCTTTGGAGGAATGAAGAACAGATAAAAGTCTTTTTCAGGGACAGCTGTTGGCCTTTCATTTGGAGTGCCAAAAAAGAGCCAGCCCTTTCGGAACATCTTATGCCCTTGGAATTGCAATTCGTAGTCCCAGATTTGCGAAGTCATGAAAGCGGCTTCCTTGGGGCACTCTAGAATCAATTTCATAACTGCAAAGTAATAATTGTTAACATCATCGGCATTCATTTGCTCGATTCTTGTGGCTATGGTCTGCTCGAAATCAAAAGTCTTGTGGATGTTGATGAAATACTGACCTTCATTGTTTCTCTCAATGAATTGGCCATTAACCGCCTTCATTATTTCCTTAAGTGTACTTTCAACAAAGGTCAACAGGTCTTGGTCTCCTTCGCCGCTTCCCATCTCAATTGTCATTTGGTTAAAAAGGCACAGATTATCTTTAAGCTCCATTGCAGTCAATCCAATAGGAGTGGCGACGTCTGTGCTTTCAAGGCGCTGAAGACTTAGCGCGTCAATTATCCTATTCGCCAAGACTCGATACATCGGTTTGATCGTAGATTGGACTTTACTATGGAGTGTGTGGTTACAATCCTTGACCTCTCTGATTCCTTCATAGGCATTCAACGCAGCGTCATTGTTGACAGTTTTCCAGTACCTGTCGATTGTGACCAACTCCAGAGATTTCTCCGGGATTTCATTATCCAAAATGGCAGTGAGTTCTTTGGAAACGCTTTTTAGCACCTCGCGCTTTTCAACTCTTTTCATCCTTGAGAAGGCTTCAAGATAAGAAGGGTGTAGGGGAAACAGATCCACAAAATTTTCAAAATCGCTCGTCAGATTAGCATAATAGGGTTTGAATTGCTCAAGATACTCTCGAATCTTTGCTTTTTGATTTGCATCTTTCTTTAACAGACGTTGGGCCACAACAAACCTGATATCTTCCTTTTGGATTGTCACTATCTCTGTGCGGTCCTTAATCTTGTTTACATAATCGCTGACAAACATAAATTGCGGACTGTCAAATATGGATTCCTGCATTCCCACTACTACGCGTAGACGTGTGTCTTTGCATATCTCAGCAAGTTGACGGAAGAAGCCAAAATCCTGTATCTGCTCCTGCTGATTCTTTCCTTTGAAGAATTCCAAGAGTTCATCAATGACTATGAGGATTCCTTGATCAGGATATTTCTGGGCAAAGGCATCCATCATTGAAAGGAAACCATCTTTAAAGTTTGATATTGTATTGGATGCCGAGAACTTGAACGGAACACCCCAAGTTGCCAGATTTGGCTCCAAAGTATTGCGAAGAATAATAGTCTCAAGGGGAGTTTGTACGCCACCGACTTCCATTCTAATAACTTTGAATTTTCCGGCAATCTGGAGCGCTGATGCTTTTACACTTGGATTCGTTACAAAATGAACACTTGTCTCGTCCTCCGCAAGCGCTGAAATGACAGAAAGCATATGGGATTTTCCGGTTCCATAGTTTCCGATGATCATCAAAGCCTTGTTGTCATGTGGATGTTCGAATTGGAGATGTGGAAAAATCAACTTAGTGAAGTTCTCTTCCATTGATTTGGAAATGACAAAGGAACTAACCAATTCCTGGGCCATCTGGGGTTTGTCAGCATTTCTCAGTTGAACGACTGAAGTGATAGGTTCAAAACTTACTAAATCCTTATATTTCATAATGCTAATCCCTCCGCATCGATTATTACAATATCACTAATATTTCTCATTTTCTTATACTCTTTTTGTGATGGTTTTCCGTAAACCAAGCAATCATCTTTTATGGCCGCGTCAATGCATACCATTAGGCAGGAAAACTTGGATAGCTTTTGGATAAAAGTGGGGACATCCAGGTCAATACTTCTGTCAAATAGTAGCTCAGCGTTGTCCAGGCATACGATGTTGTTTCTCTCATCTTGCAGCAACTTTTCGACTACTGTGAATACATCCGCTGTATCTATTCCCTCAAGTAACAGAGGCGCCAGTAATGCTCCAAGATTCTTCAAAGGAATGCCAAGTTGGTTAAGGCATGATGTTAATGTAGCGTGAAAAGCGATAGAACGTTTCCGTAAAATCAGGATGGTTTGAATACTTGATTCCTTAGCTACTTCTATTGCTTGACTAATGGATGAAGAAAAGGAATCTTCCTTATCCACTCTATAAACCAATTCAGGATTCAAGATTCTACCTCCAGTATGGTCCAGTGATAAAGCAACCAAAATTACTCATTGCCCAGCCCATCCTTTATGAATTCCATAATGTCGCAAACGTCACATTCAAGAGCTTTACAGATTCGCAAGAGAACATCAGTTGTAACATTTTCTCCTTTCCCTAACTTGGCGATAGCTGTTGTGCTAAGACCCGTTGCTTCTCGCAACTCCTTCTTATTCATTCCTTTATCTATTAGCAGTTTCCAAAGTTTGTTATAACTGAATCGCATAATTACACCTTATTTCCTAAAATCAAGAAGGAATCCATAACGTCCTTCATCCGACTTGCTAAAAAAGATTACATTGACACCATGTCCTTTGTAGTCTAATTTTGGCAATTCATATTTCTCAGAGTTTTGTAGTATTATTGTTTGGCCATAATTCTGATGATTTATCAGATATTTATAAAAACCATTCTTAACATTCTCATCATTTGTACTATCAACGGAAAGGCCCAAAAGCGGGTTGTCGATAATTAACAACCCAGGTTTATACTTGGCAGTTTCCTTGAAAAGTTTTTGGAAGGAGAGGCCGACCACCGAATTAAAGAAAGCACAGAACCCTTGCCCATGAATATTAAACTTATCACAATTATCTAGCTTGAGATCAAATGAAGGTTCATCGAAAACTGCATCTTGGAAATCAGTGTAATGACACTCTCTAAGAATCGAAGAAATGTTTGAAGCCATTTGATTGAAGAACTCTTCAGTAAAGAATTCTTTCGGATGGTACACAGGTGCATCCCCGGTCTTAATTGGAATGTCCTTTATCGCTTTTTTTAGCTCCTCTTCAACTTTTCCCATCGCATCAAGCTCGCCTTTCAACTGGAGGTATTCGCCATATTCTTTTATTGTCTTTTCAAGTTGCGCAACTCTCGGTTCCAGTTTTTTCTTAAGCGTAAGGTCTAGTTCTTTCTTTTCTGTTTCAAGTTTGTTTTTGTTGTCAGCTTGATACTGAAGGTCTAAAGACATTTTTTGCTCAGTAGTCACAAGTTCATTTAGTAATTGCAAAGTCCTCGAAAGTTCTGCTTTTGATGCTTCCAGAATAGGCATTTTCACTTTTGGAGTTACTTGGCTGTCACAGAAGGGGCACTTTGAAGGTTCTTGTCCTTCAAACAAACTCCTCTCTCCTTCTACAATAAGGTTTAGTCTTTGGATATCCGCTTGATATTGTTCTCGAAGCATAGAATACCTTGATTGCAGGACGGAGCCTTCGCTAATCTTTTCATTGCAAGCGATTATTGATGAAGTAATCTCATTCCTTTTGGTAATGATTTGTTTAATATCCTTCTCTGTCCCTTCTAGCGCGGATGATACCTCCTTGATTTGAGTCTCTAGATCCTTCCCATCAAATTCAATAAGCCGTTTGGAGAGTATTTCACTCCTTTTCTTTATTTCAACGATTCTTGTATTTGTGAATTCCTCAACAAACCGGATTTTTTCCTTTCTGCTTTCAGCAGCTTCTTTTGGATCTTGATTGGAGAAGTCTTTTCCGTAAATGAAATACAGGAGAGTTGAAAGTAGAGGAGTTTGAGCGGATGTGTTTTCTGGCTTTGCTATCGAGCCTGACGCAACAATAGCATCTTTATCAAGATATAAAGTCTGAAGGAGGGTCCTCCAAGTCAATCTGATCTTGTCGGAATATTTATTCTTTGCAACCTCAGGTATTGAATTAAATCCTAACAAATAAAGAATGATGTCATTAATTGAGACTTCACTGTTTCTATAGTTGATTGGGTACCAGCCATCCTTAATTCCGATTTCATCGCTTGAGACAAGAATTTGATTTTTGTTTTTTACAAGGCTCCTACACAGCTTCGTTTCGCCCTTGTTTGATTGTAGTATTACTTGAATATCTGTATAGCCAGTAACATCAGGGCTAAACGGAAGTTTTTCGCTTCCGAAAGCATAATTGATAATCTCTGCTACAATGGTTTTCCCGGAATCCGAAAGACCATGGATAATGTTTAAGCCTGAAATCAAATCCACAAAAGAATCTCGCTTATTTAGTCCTGTTGCCATTACCTTCTTGATATAGAAACCCGGCATAATTAACTCCTCATTTCCTTGATGGCCTTCTCGTTAACGAACTTGTTTACGGCCAAGTCTGTTTTTCCTTGAAAAGCATTTGATACATTTACTATTTGTTCCTGATAACTGATGGCGTATTCAGATTGTAATAACTCTGCTCTTTGTTTGCCTTCTGGCGTAGCTTGATATGAATAACCATTGTTACTCACTTTCACATCAACCAATCCATATAGAACAAGATCTTTTATGGCTTGAATAAGGATTGGTCTTCTGGATGCATATTCACTGAAACAGAACTCGTTCTCCCCTTGGATATTCTTTTCTGACAAACCCACCTGTTTGGAAAAAAGTGCCATAAAATCAAAAGCTGCTATCCTGTCAATTGTCATTGCCTCGCTTGAAAGGGAGAGAAGAAGCATCAGCCTAATTGAAACCTCAAGTGGTGAATTGAATACTTTAATCATCTATATCTACCCAGGAATGAATTCTTCCTTGATTCACAAGAATATGGCATATCCCCTTTTTCTCAGAATTTCCTACGAGATTTTTAATCTTCATGAGCGCCGATTTATATAGTTCTGTATTTGTTGCCTTCTCCAGTACGGCAATGAGTCTAGTAAAACCATTGGGAAAGTCAAGGTAATATTTTTCTATAACACCCTCAAATATCTCATCCTCAAGAATATTAAATTGCTCCTCTCCATCAATGAATCGATTTGTATCTCTAATGCCTCTTTGCAAGAAAGAGGCATTTAGAAAGTTTTTCTTTTGCAAATCAACAAAGTGCGAATAGCGTGATGGTAGTGTTTGCAGATCCTCTTGTGTGACTAGACTTCTTTTTGTTGCTTCTGCAATGGCCTCTAATACAGCTGAGAAGAATCGCATCTCTTCTGGCCGTACTTCGGAATCAGAAAGAGCGGAGATTAAAGGTATTTCGTCCCCACCAACATGAATAATCCCTTTTTCATCTTTGTATAATTCCACTGGTTTCATTTTCCGGAGAAGCATTGCATTACTTGTGCGATTGGAAACCAGTCCTGAATCAATCTCTTTTTTCCCTTGAGAGAATGCATCCATGAAATCTATAAGAATTATGCTGCAAGTGGTTTCAAGGTAATCATCCTCGCAAGTGACACCTAGCCGCTCAATGGCTCTTGTCATTAATTCATGAGATTCGTCACTTAAAATTCCAAAGGATTCTTTGAAGGGTTCGGTGTTGAGCTTAGAAATAATATCTTTGGCCCTATCTTTATTAAGGG
>Ga0265294_10002070_pt1 | contig 26536 bp, 16 predicted proteins | sample MunlanPumphouse3_FD_192504 | JGI IMG/M metagenome (GOLD analysis project Ga0265294, IMG submission 192504) | Groundwater microbial communities from a municipal landfill in Southern Ontario, Canada - Pumphouse #3 | ecosystem: Environmental > Aquatic > Deep subsurface > Groundwater | place... | reverse complement strand
GAGAAGGTGGTGCGCCCCACCGGGCTGGTGGACCCGGAGGTGGAGATCCGGCCGGTGGCGACCCAGGTGGACGATCTGTTGTCCGAGATCCGCCAGCGGGTGAAGCTCAACGAGCGCGTGCTGGTGACCACGCTCACCAAGCGCATGGCGGAGGATCTGACCGATTACCTGGACGAGCACGGTGTCCGGGTGCGCTATCTGCACTCGGACATCGACACCGTGGAGCGGGTGGAGATCATTCGCGACCTGCGGCTGGGCGAGTTCGACGTGTTGGTGGGCATCAACCTGCTGCGCGAGGGATTGGACCTGCCGGAGGTTTCGCTGGTGGCCATCCTGGATGCGGACAAAGAGGGGTTCCTGCGCTCCGAGGGGGCGCTGATCCAGACCATCGGCCGGGCGGCGCGCAACCTCAACGGCAAGGCCATTCTGTACGCCGACCGGATCACCGGCTCCATGCAGCGGGCGCTGGACGAGACCGAGCGCCGCCGCGCCAAGCAACTTGCCTTCAACAAGAAACACGGCATCACCCCGCGGGGGGTCAAGAAGGCCATCGCCGACATCATGGAGGGCGCGCATGCCGGGAGCCCCGGCACGCCGCGCCAATACGCCCAGGTGGCGGAGGAGGTGGCGGAATACGCCGTCCTGCCGCCCGAGAAGCTCATCCAGCGCATCAAGAAGCTGGAGCAGCAGATGTACAAGCACGCCCGCGACCTGGAATTCGAGGAGGCCGCCCGTATTCGCGACGAGATCCGGAAGATCCAGCAGTACGGGCTGGGCCTGCCCGAACAGAAGGCGGTCTGATACCGGACGGCTTGCATACCGACCGGGTTATCGGGTATCTTTCCCCGTCTCTTGCAGGCGCGTAGCTCAGTGGTAGAGCACTACCTTGACATGGTAGTGGTCGGTGGTTCGATCCCACTCGCGCCTACCATCATTCAAGCACTGCGCCGGTGGCGGCTTTTTGATAGCAGTTGCCCGCAGTGCTTTTTATTTGGCACGGCCCCTCGTATCGGCCACCAACGCACAGGAAAGCAGTCATGCCGGTAGTCACTCTCCCCGACGGCAGTCAGCGCAGTTTCGATCATCCGGTTTCCGTTCAGGACGTCGCCGCCTCCATCGGTCCTGGTCTGGCCAAGGCCGCCTTGGCGGGCAAGGTGGACGGCAGGCTGGTCGACACCTCTTATATCGTGGATCGCGATGCCGCTGTGGCGATCATCACGGACCGCGACCCGGAGGGGCTGGAGATCATCCGCCACTCCACGGCGCACCTGCTGGCGCAGGCGGTCAAGGAGTTGTTCCCGGAGGCCCAGGTCACCATCGGTCCGGTGGTCGAGGACGGCTTCTATTACGACTTCGCCTTCAAGCGCCCCTTCACCCCGGAAGACCTGCAGGCCATCGAAAAGCGGATGCAGGAGTTGGCCGCGAAGAACTTCCCGGTGACCCGCTCCGTCATGCCGCGGGAGGAGGCCATCGAGTTCTTCCGCAACATGGGGGAGGAATACAAGGCCGAGATCATTGAGGACATCCCGGCGGGCGAGGTGATTTCCTTATATAAGCAGAGCGACTTCATCGACCTGTGCCGCGGCCCCCATGTGCCGAACACCGGCAAGCTCAAAGCCTTCAAGCTCATGAAGGTGGCCGGCGCCTACTGGCGCGGCGACTCGCGCAACGAGATGCTGCAGCGCATCTACGGCACCGCCTGGGCCGACAAGAAGGCGCTGGCCGAATACCTGCACCGCCTGGAGGAGGCGGAGAAGCGCGACCACCGCAAGTTGGGCAAGGTCATGGACCTCTTCCATGTGCAGGAAGAGGCGCCCGGCATGGTGTTCTGGCACGACAACGGCTGGCGTATCTATATCACCATCCAGAACTACATGCGCGAGTTGCTGCGGGAGCACGGGTATCAGGAGGTCCACACCCCGCAGATCATCGACCGCTCCCTCTGGGAGAAATCCGGGCACTGGGACAAGTTCGGCGCCAACATGTTCACGACCCATTCCGAGAACCGGGATTACGCCGTCAAGCCCATGAACTGCCCGGCGCACATTCAGATCTTCAATCAGGGCCTGAAGAGCTACCGCGACCTGCCGCTGCGGATGGCGGAGTTCGGCTCCTGTCATCGCAACGAGCCGTCCGGCACGCTGCACGGGATCATGCGGGTGCGCAACTTCACCCAGGATGATGCCCATATCTTTTGTACGGAAGAGCAGATCCTTCCCGAGGTGTCGGCCTTCATCGACCTGCTGTTCAAGGTGTATGCCGACTTCGGGTTCGATCAGATCATCATCAATCTTTCCACCCGGCCCGAGCAGCGGGTGGGGGATGACGCGCTTTGGGACAAGGCCGAGCACGCCCTGGAGGCCGCCCTCAACTACAAGGGCCTGGCCTGGAACCTCATGCCCGGCGAAGGCGCCTTCTATGGACCGAAAATCGAGTTCTCCCTGAAGGACAGCCTTGGGCGTGTGTGGCAATGCGGTACCATCCAGCTAGACTTTTCCATGCCCGACCGGTTGGGCGCCTACTACATCGCCGAGGACGGCAGCAAGAAGGTGCCGGTCATGCTGCACCGCGCCGTCCTGGGATCGTTCGAGCGGTTCATTGGTATCCTCATCGAGCACTATGCCGGTGCCTTGCCCACTTGGCTTGCCCCCGTGCAAGTCGTGGTCATGAACATCACCGACCGGCAGGCGGATTACGTACGCAGCGTCGAAGAACGCCTGAGAGAACAAGGTTTTCGCGTCAAATCGGACTTGAGAAACGAGAAAATCGGCTTTAAAATCCGCGAGCACACGATCCAGCGTGTCCCGTACATGCTGGTCTTGGGCGATCGGGAAGTAGAATCCGGTTTTGTGGCCGTGCGCACGCGTGGCGGCAAGGATCTCGGGGGAATGCCGTTGCAGACCTTCATGGATCGGCTTGCCGGGGAAATCGCGAGCCGCGGCCGTAATGTTTTGGAGGAATAGAGTATCTCCACCGCGAAAGACACAAGGCTGAACGAGGAAATTACCGCGCCGCAGGTCCGGCTCATCGGGGTCGACGGGCAGCAGGTAGGGATCGTCTCGATTCAAGAAGCGCAAAGGCTCGCACAGGAGGCCGACCTGGATCTGGTCGAGGTCGTGCCGACTGCGACGCCGCCGGTCTGTCGGATCATGGATTACGGCAAGTACCGGTTCGAGCAGAACAAGAGGCTGCACGCTGCAAAGAAAAAGCAGAAGCAGATCCAGGTCAAGGAGATCAAACTGCGGCCAGGGACGGAAGAAGGGGATTACCAGGTAAAACTGCGCAACCTGGTACGTTTCCTTGAGGACGGGGACAAGGCCAAGGTAACCCTGCGGTTCCGCGGCCGGGAAATGGCACACCAGGAACTCGGTCTGAAGCTGTTGAATCGGATCGAGGCGGACCTTGCCGAGTACGGGGTCGTGGAACAGCGCCCCAGGCTGGAAGGCCGCATGATGGTGATGATGCTGGCCCCGAAGAAGAAGTAGGAACAACCATCCGGGTGTTCCTGCAATCCATTAACGAATGCGGAGTACTTAACAGTGCCTAAGCTGAAAACCAATAGCGGGGCGGCCAAGCGCTTCAAGCGCACGGCTTCTGGCGGATTCAAGCGCGCCCAGTCCCACCTCAACCACATCCTGACCAAGAAGAGCGCCAAGCGTAAGCGCCAACTGCGCAATACGACCATGGTTGCCGATTCGGATCTGGCCGGTCTGCGCCGGCTGCTGCCGCATAGCTAATCGGGGGAGGTGAACGACCATGCCAAGAGTCAAGCGCGGTGTTACCGCTCACGCCCGTCACAAGAAGGTCCTGGATCAGGCCAAGGGTTATTATGGTGCGCGCCGGAAGGTCTACCGGGTAGCGAAGCAGGCCGTCATCAAGGCTGGCCAGTACGCGTATCGCGACCGTCGCCAGAAGAAGCGCGAATTCCGGGCGCTGTGGATTGCGCGCATTAACGCGGGCGCGCGGGAATGCGGGCTTTCCTACAGCCGGTTCATCAATGGCCTCAGGAAGGCCGCCATCGAGATCGATCGCAAGGTGCTTGCCGATATCGCGGTGTTCGACAAGGCGGCGTTTGCTGCGCTGGCTGAAAAAGCAAAGGCCGGCCTTTCCAGCTAAGCTGCCGTGTGTGCCGCGTTCATCGGATCATTCCGATCGAACGTACTGCTCGATGAGGAGGGGAAAGGCCAAAGACCTTTCCCCTTTCTCATTCTGAGATGACGCCGGAGCCCGATACGGTAACCCCTTCCATGCGGTTCGTGCTGGTGTTCAAGCCGCTGCGATCCCGTCGCTGCCGGGGGGGCTATCGCGGTCTTGTGTCGAGCGCGTTCCTGCATAACGGTGGAGAGTACCGGTTATCGGCTTGGATCATTCGGAGAACGAAGTCGTGCAAGAGCTGACAGAGCTCGTAAAACAGGCGGAACAGGCCGTTGCGCAGGCCGCGGACTTGAACGATCTGGACCAGGCGCGCGTCCAATATCTGGGCAAAAAAGGCCTGCTGACCGATTATCTGAAACAACTGGGAAGCCTTCCTCCCGAAGAGCGCCCGAAAGTTGGCCAGGCCGTCAATCAGGCCAAGCAGCTTCTTCAAGGCAGGATAGAGGCGCGTAAAGCCGAACTCGAGGCCGCCCGGCTTGAGGCCCGCCTGGCCGCGGAGACGCTGGATGTGACGCTGCCGGGCCGCGGCCAGCGCCCGGGCGGATTGCATCCTGTGACGCGAACCCTGGAACGCATCGAGCGCCTGTTCGCCGAGATCGGTTTCGAAGTGGCCGAAGGCCCCGAGATCGAGGACGATTTTCACAACTTCGAGGCCCTCAACATCCCCGAGTCGCATCCGGCGCGGGCGATGCACGACACCTTCTATTTCGACGCGCACACCCTGTTGCGCACGCATACCTCGCCTGTGCAGATCCGGGTGATGGAGCAGGGCGAGGCCCCGTTCCGCATCATTGCGCCGGGGCGCGTGTATCGCTGCGATTCCGATCTGACGCACACGCCGATGTTCCACCAGGTGGAAGGCCTGCTGGTGGACGAAAACGTGAGCTTTGCCGATCTGAAGGGCACGCTCGACGAATTTCTGCGCAACTTCTTCGAGCAGGACCTGAAGGTGCGCTTCCGCCCGTCGTACTTCCCGTTCACCGAGCCGTCCGCCGAGGTGGACATCGAGTGCGTGCACTGCCGCGGCAAAGGCTGTCGGGTGTGCAAGCAGAGCGGATGGCTGGAGGTTCTGGGATGCGGCATGGTGCATCCGCAGGTGTTCCGGAATGTCGGGATCGACAGCGAGCGCTACACTGGGTACGCCTTCGGTCTGGGGGTGGAACGGCTCGCCATGCTGCGCTACGGCGTGAACGACCTGCGCATGTTCTTCGAGAACGATCTGCGGTTTCTGCGGCAATTTAGATGAAGAGACTCAACGCAGAGGCGTAGAGATGACGAGTGCGGGTATCGTAAGTCGGGTTGGCCCGCGCGTATGAGTCGGATTCAGAGCGAGAAGCAATATTTCCACTCTTTGCGTTGAGTCTTGACAGGGCACAAGTATGAAATTCAGTGAACGATGGCTGCGGGAGTGGGTAAATCCCCCTGTTACGACGGCACAGTTGGTCGAGCAGCTGACGATGGCCGGCCTGGAGGTGGACTCCGTGGAGGAGGCCGCGCCGGCTTTCGAGGGCGTGGTGGTCGGCAAGGTGCTAACGGTGATGCCGCATCCGGATGCGGAGCGGCTCAGGGTGTGTCAGGTGGACGTGGGGAGCGGGGAGCCGCTCAACATTGTCTGCGGTGCCCCGAACGTGCGCCCCGGCATGTTTGCGCCGACGGCCGTAGTCGGCGCGCGGCTCCCGGGTGGCATGGCGATCAAGCGCGCCAAGCTGCGCGGTGTCGAGTCCTTCGGCATGCTGTGTTCGGCGAAGGAGCTCGGTCTCGCCGAGGTATCCGAGGGTCTGATGGAGTTGCCCGGGGACGGGGTTCCGGGACAGGATCTGCGGGCCTATATGGGACTCGACGATCAGCTCATCGAAGTGGATCTCACCCCTAACCGCAGCGACTGCCTGGGGCTGGCGGGCATCGCCCGCGAAGTGGGTGTGCTCAATCGCTGTGCGGTGGACGTGCCGGCCATCCATCCGGTCAAGGAAACCGTTCCCGACATCTTCCCGGTCGAGGTGCTCGCGCCCGCGGATTGCCCGCGCTATGTGGGCCGCGTAATCCGGGGCATCGATCCCCATGCCAGAACGCCGCTCTGGATGCAGGAGCGTTTGCGCCGCAGCGGCATCCGCAGCCTGGGACCGCTGGTCGATGTCACCAATTATGTGCTGTTGGAACTCGGTCAGCCGATGCATGCCTTCGACCTCGCGCAGCTCGAAGGCGGCATCCAGGTGCGGCGTGCCCGCCCGCAAGAGACTCTTACCCTGCTGGACGGCCGGCAACTCACGCTGGACGAGGGAACGCTGGTCATCGCCGATCACCGCAAGGCGCTTGCCTTGGCAGGCATCATGGGCGGGATCGACTCGGGTATTTCGGACACCACGCGCGACCTGTTTCTGGAAAGCGCCTTCTTTGCCCCGCAGGCCATCGCCGGTCGCGCCCGTCGGCATGGACTGCATACGGACGCCTCCCATCGCTACGAACGCGGGGTCGACCCGCAGTTGCAACGCCGGGCCATGGAGCGGGCGACCGCGTTGTTGCTGGAGATCGTCGGCGGTCAACCGGGCCCGGTCATCGAAGTTATGGCAGAGGCACACCTGCCGTTGCGGCAACCGATCACGCTGCGGGCTGCGCGCATCGAACGCATGCTGGGCGTGGAGATCCCGACCGACGACGTCGTGGACATCCTGGTCCGCCTGGGCATGCAGGTAGAGCCGGCCGGGTCGGATTGGCGGGTTACCGCGCCAAGCTTCCGCTTCGATATTGCCAATGAGGCTGACCTGATCGAGGAACTCGCCCGGGTCTACGGATATAGCCGGATACCCAGCACCCGGCCGCGCGCTCAGGTCGCCATGATTCCCCAGCCCGAGGCGAAGGTAGGTGTGGAGCGGCTACGCGGTATCCTGGTGGATCGCGGTTACCAGGAGGCCATTACCTACAGCTTCGTGGATCCGGAGATGCAGCGGCTGCTGGACCCCGAAAATGCGCCCATTGCCTTGGCCAACCCCATTTCCGCCGACCTGTCCGTCATGCGGACCACTCTGTGGGCGGGACTCGTCAGGGCGTTGGCATACAACCAGAATCGCCAGCAGAGCCGCGTGCGCCTGTTCGAGACGGGCCTGCGTTTCACCCAGGGACCGGAAGGATTGCGCCAGGAACCGGGGATCGCCGGGCTGATATCGGGCAGCGTCTATCCGGAGCAGTGGGGTGAGCCGGAGCGCCCGGTGGACTTCTACGACCTCAAAGGCGATGTGGAGGCGCTACTGGAGGCGACTGGCCGGGCCGACGAGTTTCGTTTCGTGGCGGCGCGCCATCCGGCGCTGCATCCGGGGCAGACCGCCCGCATCGAGCGGGCCGGGAACCTGGTCGGTTGGCTGGGAACATTGCACCCGGAGATCGAACGGGAACTGGACCTGATGGGCCCGGTTCTGCTGTTCGAACTGGATCTGGCAGCGGTTCAGGAGGGCGCCGTACCGCAGTTTCGGGAGCTGTCCGTATTTCCGTCCGTGCGCAGGGATATTGCGGTGGTGCTGGGCGAGCAGGTGCCGACCCAGGCCGTCTGCGATTGTGTGCGCGCAACGGCAGGCGAGCGTCTCCAGTCACTGGAACTATTCGATGTGTACCGCGGCAAAGGCATTGATTCGGGGAGAAAAAGTCTCGCTTTAGGCTTGATTTTGCAGGATTCTTCGCGCACTCTTACAGACAGTGATGTTGAGGCCGTCATCGAACGGGTGGTGGCGGAACTCAAGCAGAAATTCGGTGCGACCCTGAGAGAGTAAACGATGGCACTTACCAAAGCCGATCTGGCGGAAAGATTGTTTGAAGAGCTCGGTCTCAACAAACGCGAGGCCAAGGAGTTGGTTGAGGTATTTTTCGAAGAAATTCGTCTGGCGTTGGAAAGCGGAGAGCAGGTGAAGCTCTCCGGATTCGGCAATTTCGATCTGCGCGACAAGAACGAGCGCCCCGGCCGCAATCCGAAGACCGGCGAGGAGATTCCCATTTCTGCGCGCCGCGTGGTTACGTTCCGGCCCGGGCAGAAACTGAAGGCCAGAGTGGAAGCTTATGCTGGAACCCAGCAATAACAACGAATTACCCCCGATTCCGGGGAAGCGTTATTTCACCATCGGCGAAGTGAGCGAACTGTGCGGAGTCAAGCCGCACGTCCTGCGCTACTGGGAACAGGAGTTTCCGCAACTGAAGCCGGTGAAGCGCCGGGGCAACCGGCGCTATTACCAGCGCCACGACGTGCTGATGATCCGCCAGATCCGCAGCCTGCTGTATGAAGAAGGGTTTACCATCGGCGGTGCTCGTCAGCGGCTCGCGGACGGTGAAGCAAAAGAAGAGGCCGTTCCAGGGATTGGACAGGAAACCATCCGCCAGCTTCGGGACGAACTGGAACAACTCCTGGAAATCCTGAAACACTGAACCAAATTTCCATTTTCCGTTCTGACCCGTATGAGGTATCATATGCGGCCTTTGCGACGGACGAAGGCCGCGGATGGGCCACACTGGCTGAAGGGAACGAGCCGCCAAGTCGGTTTTCAATTCATAAACGGGGCGTAGCGCAGCCTGGTAGCGCACCTGAATGGGGTTCAGGTGGTCGGAGGTTCAAATCCTCTCGCCCCGACCAATTTTCAAGCACTTACAGCCTTCCCCAAGGCCCCATCTTCTGCAATTACGGGCCGTCTTCTACGATTTTCGAGCTTAGGGGCGTCTTGCGGCGTCCTTTTTTGCTGCGGATATAGCGCGCGGTCATACCCGGGTCGGGGTGCCCAAGTGCAAGTTGCGCATTCAGTTTCTGCTCGTCCCCGTCGGTGGATAGCCGGCGCCAAGTCATGGTTGGTGCCGTTTGCAGCTCCAAGGATAAGCCAAGCGTTTGATGGAGTGCGACGCAAATAATCGTGTACCTGACCGGTTTTCCGTCTGCGCTGCCTCGCCCAAGGCGCATCTGTCACATGCGTCGTAACCCAGCGTGCGGGGCATCGCGTCGAACAATCCGTTCCGCGGTCTGGCCGGTGCTTGGCCGTTTCCGTGCGACGCGATCGAGGCGCGTGGCTCATGGAGGTCGACGCGCTGCTGTTGTCGCCGTCTTCCATCTGCTTTCGGCTCGGAAAGACATACGAAAATCTGCGACAGCCCGGGTTGCGATTGGTCGATGGCGAAGGGCCGGCGCTGACTGTTATGATGAGGCGCTCAATACGAAAAGACCGGGCATCCTGACAGTGTAAAGGGGGGCATGTCGGATACGTTGCTGAGGCAATGGGCGATGTTGCGGCTTATTCCGCGTGCACCGCAGAAGCTGACAGTCGGTACGTTGAAGAAGAAGCTCGAAGCGGATGGTTTCGAGGTCAGCGAGTGCACCATCCAGCGCGACCTGCAGTCGCTGTCGGTCCTCTTCCCCCTAAGCTGTGATGATCGCAACAGGCCTTACGGCTGGTGCTGGCCGCGCGAGGGACGGGTGCTGGATATCCCCGGCATGGACCCGCAGACCGCGCTGACTTTCAAGCTGGCCGAAACCTTTCTGCAATCGCTCATGCCGCGCTCCACCCTTGCCGCCATGGCGCCTTACATGGAGGCGGCGGGAAATGTGCTTGGCGCCCTGGGGGAGCCAGGCTTTGCAAGATGGCCTGACAAGGTGCGGGTGATCCCCCGCGGGCAGCGCCTGCTCAGTCCGGATTTCAAGCCTGAGGTCCTGGAGGTGGTCTACTAGGCTTCATTTGAAGAGCGGCGATTCAGTGCCCGCTATCGGCCGCGCAGGGCGGGGCAGGCCAGGGAGTATGAGATCAACCTGCTGGGGTTGGTGTTTCGCGACGACGTCGTATATCTCGTCTGTACGCTATGGGAGTTCGATGACATCAAACAGTTGTCACTGCATCGCATGAGCCGCGCGGTATTGACGGGGAAGGCCGCCAAGCGTCCTGATGGCTTCGATCTCGACGCTTACATCCGCAACGCCCATTTTGACTACCCGTTGGGCGAAAGAGCGCTGCATCTCGAAGCGCTATTCGAGCCGGCGACCGCCCAGCACCTGCAGGAAACGCCTCTGAGTGCCGATCAGACCGTAACGGCCTGGGAGGACGGCCGCGTCCTGGTCACAGCTACGGTGGTGGCTGCTCGGTTTCGGCAACAGGGTGGAGGTCCTGGACCCGCTCGCGCTGCACGAGGAGTTTGCCGGCATGTTCCGCAAGCTTGTCCAGCGCTACCAAGACGCGTGGCGCGTGGCGGCGGAGCGGGAAGGGGCGACGTGACATGCTCTGTTGCCATGAGCCGCTAGGAGCATGTTGAAGAGCAAGAACAATAGGCACGGTATATAGGACGTGGCAGGAACGCCGGAGGCCTTTTCCAGAGTTGTCATCGATGCCCAGCTAAAGGACGTTGGGTGGTCGCTGACCGATGGTGTTTCCGTGCGCTACGAATACGCGTTGCCGGACGACTCTCGGGTTGATTATGTCCTCTGTGATCGTCATGGACGGGCGGTGGCCGTGGTTGAGGCAAAGCGGGCGACCAAGAGTCTCCAGGAAGCGGCAGAGCAGGGCAGGGCCTATGCGCGCCAGTTGAGTGATGCCCCCTATGTGCGCGATATAGCGTCTTACATAACCAGGAATAACCAGGAAGGGAGGGGAATGCTGTGGACCAAGAAGACAAGTACGAGATCAAGCGGAACGCAGGTGCATATATTCACGCGACACTGGCGCCCAAGATCAATCTCGCCTTTCATCAGAACTCCCTTCCGGTATTGCGCGAGGTGGTGGTCATCAATGACGGTGCCGAACCGTTGCAGGAGGTGGAGCTGACGCTTTCCTCCGATCCTCCGTTCCTAAGGTCAAAGACATGGCGCATTGATACTGTCGGTGCAGGCCAGCGCTATCACTTGTCGGATCTCGACGTGGCACTCGACGGAGCGCTCCTCGGGCGGTTGACTGAGGCGGAGACGGCGCAAGCGAGCTTAGTGCTGAAGGCACGCGGAGAAGAGGTGTCCCGTTTCGATCCCCCGATCGAGCTGCTTGCCCGCAACCAATGGGGCGGTATCGGGCACATGCCGGAGATTGTGGCGGCGTTCGTGCAGCCCAACGACCCGGCGGTCGAGCGCCTGCTCAAGAAGGCCGCTGAGATACTGCGCCAGCATGGGAAGAGCGGTGCGCTCAACGGTTACACAGGCGGGCCGAAGCGGGCGTGGGAGTTGGCCTCGGCACTGTGGGCGGCGGTCGGGTCCCTGGGGCTCGATTATGCCCTGCCGCCGGCGAGCTTCGAGTATGCGGGCCAGAAAATCCGTGGCCCGAGCCAGATTGCGGATGCGGGTCTTGCGACGTGCATGGATACCGCACTGCTGTTTTGTGCCGCGCTGGAGCAGTGCGGTCTCAATCCACTGCTCATCTTCACCCGCGGGCACGCCTTCGCTGGCGTCTGGCTCAAACAAGAGGAATTCAGCACCGTCATCGTCGACGACGTAACGGCACTGCGCAAGCGCATCAAATTGCACGAGTTGGTGTTGTTCGAGACCACGCTGGTGACGCAGCGGCCGTGTCCACCTTTCAGCCAGGCCACGGCGCACGGCGCGCGCCAGATATCCGAGGCCGAGGAGAGTGCGTTTGAGCTCGCGATCGATATCCGCCGGGCGCGTCTGCAGCGCATCAAGCCCCTCGCGAGCGCCGAGGCTCCGGCCCCGGTAGCGGAGGCCGTGGCTCCGGAAGACCTTATGCCGGTATTCGAGGAGGCGCCCGACCTTCCCGACGAGGAGATCGGTCCGGCCGAGACGCTCGAACCAGAGAGGCCAGAGGACCGTCTGCAGCGCTGGCAGCGCAAGCTGCTAGATCTGTCGCTACGCAACAGCCTGCTGAATTTCCGGGCGACCAAGAAGGCCATCCGGCTTGAAGCGCCTGACCCCGGCCATCTGGAGGATCTGCTGGCGAGCGGCCGGACACTGAAGCTGCTGCCCCGCCCGGACCTGATGGACGGGAACGATCCACGCAGCCGGGCGATCCACGAGGCGCGTACCAACGAGGATCTTCGCCGAGCACATGCTTTGGATGCGCTGAAGCGCAACGAGGTTTTCGCGCGGCTGACCGCTGAGGAGTTGGATGCCCGGCTGGTCGAGCTTTACCGCTTCGCGCGCGCGACCCTGCAGGATGGGGGCGCCAACACGCTGTTCCTTGCACTTGGCTTCCTGTCCTGGACACGCGATGCCAAAGACGACAAACGTTACCGGGCGCCGCTCATCCTGATTCCGGTTAGTTTGCACCGCAAGAGCGTGCGGTCCGGATTCAGTCTGACGCTGCATGACGACGAACCGCGCTTCAACCCGACCCTGTTGGAGATGCTGCGCCAGGACTTCAAGCTCACCATCCCGGTGACTGAGGGTGAGCTGCCCAAGGACGAAAGCGGGCTCGATGTTGCAGGCATCTGGAAGGCGGTATCCCACGCGGTCAAGGACATCAAGGGCTGGGAGGTGGTCGAGGATGTTGTGCTCGCCACCTTCTCGTTTGCCAAGTACCTCATGTGGAAAGACCTGGTCGACCGCATCGGCCAGCTCAAACAAAACCCGGTGGTGCGCCACCTGATCGACACGCCGCGGGAGCCCTACCCGAGTTCGACCGCATTCCCCCACCCACGGGAACTGGATGCCAGCTACGGCCCGGAGCAGACGTTCTGTCCGCTCCCGGTGGACTCCTCGCAGTTGTCGGCTGTGATGGCCGCTGCCAAAGGCAAGGACTTCGTCCTGGTCGGGCCGCCCGGCACTGGCAAGAGCCAGACCATTGCCAATTTGATCGCTCAGTGCTTGGCTGAGCGGAAGACGGTGCTGTTCGTGTCCGAGAAGATTGCCGCGCTGGATGTGGTCTACCGCCGGCTGCGCGATGTGGGCCTCGGGGACTTCTGCCTGGAATTGCATTCCAACAAGGCACGCAAGCTCGACGTGCTCGACCAGTTGCGCCGCGCATGGGAGGCCAAGGGCGGTGTCGATGCCGAGCAGTGGCGGAAGGAGGCGCAGCGCCTCAAGCTCCTGCGTGACCAGCTCAATATCTTCGTCGAGCACCTGCATCGCAAGCGCCGCAACGGCCTTACTGTTTATAGCGCCATCGGCCGTGTTGTGGCAGGTAGAGACTGTCAAGCATTCGGATTGTCCTGGCCGTCGGCGGATGCCCATGACGAGGATGCGCTCGATGCCCTGAGGGAGCTGGCGGATCGTCTGGATGTGAATGCCCAGGCGGTAGGTGCCATTGCTGACAGCCCGCTTGCGTTCATCAATCACAGCGACTGGTCGTCGCATTGGCAGCAGTCGCTCCTCAAAGCGGCGCGGGATCTCATTCCTTTGGCGGAGCAAGTGGAAACCGCTGCTGCCATATTCTGTCAGGCGGTCGGGCTACCCGAGCAGACGCTGAATCATCGGGTGCGGGATGGCCTGGCCACCTTGGCGCGAATTCTTCCCCAAGCCGCTGGCCGGGATTGGCGATTCGTCATGCGGCCCGATATACGGGGGCTGGTCGAGGGGCTGCGGCAGGGCGTACGGGCTGTGGCGCGCCATCGCGAATTGGTAGGCGAACTCTCCGATCCTTATCCGCAGAATGTGCTCCACGGGTTGAAACAGGGTGCCGGTTTGCTGGAGCGTCACCATGAGCTGAGCCGTCAGTTGTCCGTGCCCTATCGTAAGGAAGTGGCCCAACTCGATGTGCACCAACTTGAAGCGGATTGGGCGAAGGCGGAGCGGTCCTGGTGGCCGATGAATTGGCTGCGGCAGCGGCGGGTGCGTGCGGCGCTCACCGCCTTTGTCGATGGAGTGCACGAGCCGGATGTGGCGGGCGACATCAAGCGGCTGGTGGCGCTGCGCGCGCTGGAAGCCGAAATCGCGGCGCTGGACCGCCTGACCGCGAAGACCGATGGGCTGTGGGCGGGACTGGGAACCCGGACGGAGCATGTGGAGACGGCGCTGGTGTTCCAGGCAACGCTTGCAGCAGCGCGCTCGGGTGAGCCGTGGCGGGAGATGGAGCCGGGTGCGGCGGTCCACGGAACCTGGGGCGCCAAGATCGCGGCGGATGTTGCGCGGATGAAGGAAATGCGCGAGCTGGAAAAAGAGATCGCCGGGCTCTCCGATTTGGGGGTCAAGGTTGGCGGTATGTGGGCGGGGCTCAACAGCCGACTCGACGAGATCGAGAAGGCGCTCGCGTTCCAGGAGGCATTCTCGACGGCGGTGGCCGGCCTTGCCGACACGGCCGAAGCCCTGGCGGCGGTCAAGGTACCGCTGGAGCGGCTACTGGGGGACGGCAACATGCTGCTGGACCCGGCGGGAGCGATTGCGGGGAGCGGCGCGCGCTATGTCGAGTTCTTGGGGCGGTTTCAGCATGCCATTGATATCTTCGCCGGACTGGCCGGCGCGGCGCAGAGCGAGGTGGCGGATGGCGGCAAGACGCCGACGGATTTTGCGCGCGTTTGCCATGGCATCGTGGCGCTGGAGCCCAAGCTGCACGCATGGTGTGCGTGGCGCAAGGCGCGCGACGAGGCCATCGCGCTCGGTCTCGCACCGTTGGTTGCCGGCATCGAGCATGGCGCGGTGGCGCTCGGCGAGGTCAGAGAGGTGTTCGAGACCGAGTACTGCCGCTGGTGGCTCAATGCCGTAGTAGATGGGGACGATGTCCTGCGAACGTTCGTTTCGGCGGAGCATGAGAAACGGATCGCCGATTTTCAGGCGTTGGACGAGCGCTTCACTGAGCTGACACGCGCCTACGTCCGCGCTGGACTTTGTGCCGGCATGCCCGACCAGGAGAGTGTCGGGAAGAACTCGGAGTGGGGCATCCTGCGCCGCGAGATGCAGAAGAAGAAACGGCACATGCCGCTGCGCGAGTTGATGAGCCGCATCCCCACCACCATCACCAAGCTCGCGCCGTGTCTGCTGATGAGCCCGTTGTCGATCGCGCAGTATCTGTCGGCGGAGACGGCGGCGTTCGATGTGGTAGTGTTCGATGAGGCCTCGCAGATTCCGGTCTGGGATGCCATCGGCGCCATTGCCCGCGGCAAACAGGTGGTGATGGTGGGCGATCCCAAGCAGCTCCCACCCACCAGCTTTTTCGACCGCGCCGAATCGGATCTCGACGACGAGGACGTAGAAGGCGACCTGGAGAGCATTCTCGACGAATGTCTGGGCGCCAACCTGCCGGCCCTGAACCTGTCCTGGCATTACCGCAGCCGCCATGAAAGCCTGATCGCCTTCTCCAACCACCGCTACTATGGCGGCGGGCTGGTGACCTTCCCGTCGCCGGTGACCGAGGATCGGGCGGTCAGCTTCCACTGGGTCGAGGGCGGCGTCTATGAGAAGGGTGGGGCGCGCATCAACAAACCCGAGGCGCGCGCCTTGGTCACGGATCTCGTCTCGCGGCTCAAGGACCCGGACTTCCGAGCCGCCGGCCTGACCGTCGGCGTGGTGACGTTCAATTCGGAGCAACAACGCCTGATAGAGGATCTGCTGGACGAGGAGCGGCGCAAGGATCCGTCCATCGAGCCGTTCTTCGCCGAGGATGCATTGGAGCCCGTGTTCGTCAAGAACCTGGAGAGCGTGCAGGGCGACGAGCGCGACGTTATGTACTTCTCCATCACCTTCGGGCCGGACCTGACCGGCGCGGTGTCGATGAACTTTGGCCCGATGAACCGCGACGGCGGCGAGCGGCGCCTGAATGTGGCCGTTACCCGCGCCCGGCACGAGCTGCGCGTGTTTTCCAGCCTCAAACCGGAACAGATCGATCTGTCGCGAACCCAGGCGGAAGGCGTGCGCGACCTCAAGCACTTCCTGGAGTTTGCCGAACGCGGCCCGCGGGCGCTCGCGGAAGCCGTTTTCGGGACCATCGGCGATTACGACAGTCCCTTCGAGAAGGCGGTGGCCGCGGCGCTTGCCCAAAAGGGCTGGCAGGTCCATCCGCAAGTGGGTGTGTCGTCTTTCCGGATCGACCTCGGTGTCGTCGATCCGGATGCACCGGGCACGTACCTGGCGGGTATCGAGTGCGACGGGGCCACATATCACCGCTCGGCGACTGCGCGCGACCGCGACAAGCTGCGTGAGCAGGTGCTGCGGGGACTGGGATGGGAAATCCTGCGTATCTGGTCAACTGACTGGTGGCACGATGCCGCCGGGTCACTGGAGAAGGTGCACGCGCGACTCGAAGCGCTGCTGGAGGCAAGTCGTGCTCGCCGGGCCGATGAGGCTCGCAAGCGCGAAAAGGTGGTGCAAGCGACACCGATCGTGATTGATGAGGAGGGGCATGAAGGCGGCGAGGAAGCGCCCGCAACAGAGCCGGCACTGGGAGAGTCCGAGCACCCGGCAGGTGACTTGTTCGCCGATGAGGACGTTGCCTCTCGGAGCTATGCGCGCAACGCGGTTGCCACCGCCGGACCTGCGGAGAAACTGGCAATCTTTCGGGAGTCGGATCCGGCCTCGGCGGTCTCTGCCGTGGATGCCAACGCTTTCTTCGAGAACACTTACAGCCCGACGCTGCAGCAGATGATTGCGCACGTGGTCAAGGTCGAGGGACCGGTGCGCGAAGATGTGCTCGCCAAGCGCATCGCCCGCGCCCACGGTTGGGCCCGAACCGGTGCCCGTATCCAAGAGCGGGTAGTGACGCTAGCGAAGATGTTTTTCCCCGTCAGCAAGGAGGCGGTGGGAGGGTTTGTGTGGCCTGCGGGAAGCGATACCCGCACTTGGCCTGTTTTCCGCCGACCGGCGGGCAATATCGCACGGCCGGTGGACGAGATTGCGTTACCGGAGCTGATTGCCCTCGCTCGGGAACTGCATGCACAGGGTCTGGAGGGTGAGGACGCGCTTCTTGCCATGGCCCGCGAGGCCGGGTTGCAAAAGCTACGGGCGGCGAGCCGCGAGCGGTTGGGGAAGGCGTTGGCGCAAGCTTCCAGTAGCGGCGCACCCACGGACTTGATATGAACATCGGCGTCGATGAAGACAGAAATCTCTTCTATGAACGCAACGGGTTCTACAGGCATGTGGTTTGGCCATCGCCAGTAACCCAGCCGGCAAGGAGCGTTTCCCGTTCCATAGAGCCATTGATTAGTGAATGAACAACCCGGATCAGATATTTGCCGAGAAGAGTGTCTTTGCGCCCCGCTGTCTCTCGATCGATCTTGAAGTGGGTGTGCAGGATAGCCGCATTCACCGCTTTGCCGCTGTGCGGGGTGATACGGGACAGGCGTTCGTGTTCGGGAAAGGGGATCTGGCCGGCGCGCTCGCGCAGCTTGACGACTTTGCCGCAAACGCTGCCTTCCTGCTTGGACACAACCTGATCGCCTTCGATCTGCCGTATCTCGTTGCCGCCAAGCCCGATCTGCGCCTGCTTGCGCTGCCAGCGGTGGACACGCTGCGCCTCAATCCGCTCGCCTTTCCGCGCAACCCTTACCACCATCTGGTCAAGCACTACCAGGACGGACAGCTCAAGCGCGGGCGGCTGAACGATCCGGAGCTGGACGCCCGGCTGACGTTGGCGCTATTCCGCGATCAGCGGGCGGCATTTCAGACACTGCAGGAAACCGCGCCCGATCTGCTCCTCGCTTGGCACTGGCTCACGACCGCTGACGGCGTCGTATCGGGTCTCAATGCGCTGTTCTCGACGGTGCGCCGCGCGCTGCGCCCGACGGAGGCCGAGGCGAAGGCGGCGATCGAGCGGCGATTGGCGGGCCATGTCTGCCGGACCCAGACCCAGGAGATTCTCGCGGAAGCGGCGTCACACGGATGGGCGTTGGCCTATGCCCTGGCGTGGCTCTCGGTGGTCGGGGGCAATTCAGTCATGCCGCCTTGGGTGCGTCATCAGTTCCCCGAGGCCGCCGCGCTCGTGCACCGCCTGCGGGACCGCGCCTGCGAGGACCCTGCCTGCGCATGGTGTCGTGAGCGCCATGACGCGAGGAAGGAACTCACACGGTGGTTTGGCTTTCCCGACTTTCGGCCCGAGCCGAAAGGCAAGGATGGCCGGCCGTTGCAGCAAATGATCGTCGAGGCGGCCATGCGTGGCGAACACGTGCTCGGCATCCTGCCGACCGGCACCGGCAAGTCCCTGTGCTACCAGATCCCGGCGCTCTCGCGCTACGACAAGACCGGGGCGCTGACGGTGGTCATCTCGCCCCTGGTCGCGCTGATGGCCGATCAGGTGGCGGGCCTGGAAGCGCGGGGGATTACCGCGTGCGCGGCCCTCAACGGCCTGCTGTCCATGCCCGAGCGCGCCGATGTGCTCGATCGGGTGCGCCTTGGCGACGTAGGGATTCTCATCGTCTCGCCTGAGCAGTTGCGCAACCGCGCATTTCGCCGCGTATTGGCGCAGCGCGAGATCGGCGCCTGGGTGCTGGACGAGGCCCACTGTCTTTCCAAATGGGGTCACGACTTTCGGCCTGATTACCGCTATGTGGGCCGCTTCATCAAGGAGCGGGCGGGCGAGGGAGGGTGGATACCGCCCGTGCTGTGTCTCACCGCCACGGCCAAACCGGATGTAGTTGCCGATATCCTCGGCCACTTCCGCGACAAGCTCGGCATCGAACTCGCACTCTTCGACGGCGGTGCCAACCGCACCAACCTGGACTTTGCGGTGGTGCCTACGACTGTGAGTGAAAAGCTCGCCCACGTCCATCAGGTGCTGCTCGCCAATCTGCCGCCGGACATGCCGGGAGGTGCCATCGTGTACTGCGCCACGCGCAAGCAGACCGAGGAGGTGGCGGATTTTCTGCGCGAGAAGGGCGTGCTGGCGGAACACTTCCATGCCAAGCTCGCACCGGAGACCAAGAAGAGTGTGCAGGAGCGCTTCATACGCGGCGAGCTGCGCGTCATTGCCGCCACCAACGCCTTCGGCATGGGCATTGACAAGCCGGACGTGCGGCTGGTGATCCATGCCGACATTCCGGGGTCGCTGGAAAACTACCTGCAGGAAGCGGGCCGGGCCGGGCGCGACCGGCAGGCGGCCCGCTGCGTGTTGCTCTATACGCAGGAAGATGTCGAACGGCAGTTCGGCATGTCGGCGCGCTCGCGGCTTACTCAGCGTGAGATCCAGGCGATCTTGCGCTCGCTCCGGCGCCTGGACGGCAAGAAGCGGTTGGGCGGAGAGGTGGTGGCGACCGCCGGCGAGATTCTGGCCGAGGAAGACGAAGGGGATTTTGTGCGGGACTCGGCCACCGACGACACCCGCGTGCGCACCGCGATCGCATGGTTGGAAGAGGCCGCACTGCTCACCCGCGAGGAAAACCAGGTGCAGGTGTTTCCCTCGTCGCTGCGGGTACGCTCCACGGAGGAGGCGCGCACCAAGCTCGAAAAGACGCCGATGGTGGCGGAGTACCGGGCACAGCTACTGTCGCTCGTGGACGCGCTCATGGCGGCGGATGCTGACGAGGGCATATCCACCGACGAGCTGATGGGCGTCTCGGGACTGACCGCCGAGGGCGTGCGACGGGCGCTCTATGACCTGGAGCGTCTGGATATCGCCAGCAACGACACGGCGCTCACCGCGTTCGTGCATGCCGGTGTGGAACGTTCCTCATCCAGGCGCTACGAGGAGGCGGTTGCCCTGGAGCGGGCGCTCATCGGCGCGATGCGCGAGGCGGCGGCCGAGCTCGGCAAGGGCGAAGCATCCGTGCTGCATCTGCGCCACGCGACGCAACGGCTGAAGGACGCGGGCCACGCCCTAGCCTTGCCGGAAAAACTCTGGCGCCTTCTCAAAAGCCTCGCGGCCGACGGGCGCAGCGAAGATGGCGGCGTGGGTAGCGTGCGCGTGCGCCGGCTCGACGCGGAAGCCGTGCAGGTGACGCTCCAGCGCGAATGGTCGGCGTTGGAGAAGACGGCGCGGTTGCGCCAGGCAGCGGCGGGACGGCTATTGGATCACTTGCTTGCCTGCCTGCCGACCGGGATGCGCGGCACCGACCTGCTGGCGGAAACCACGCTGGGCAAGCTGCTCGCCGCGCTCGAAGCCGATCTTGCGCTCAAGGCGGAGGTGAAGGATCTGCCGAAGCTCCTCGACCGGGCACTGTTGTGGCTGCACGAGCAGGAGGTCATCCGCCTCAACAAGGGCCTGGCGGTGTTTCGCCCGGCGATGACAATTCGGCTTGCACAGGATCGGCGTGGCTTCGTGAAAGCTGATTTCGTACCGCTCAAGCTCCATTACGACGAGCAGGTCGTCCAGATCCACGTCATGGCCGAGTACGCCCAGCGCGGATTGAAGGCGATGAGCGAGGCGCTGCGCCTGGCGATGGATTACTTCAGCCTGGAGCGCGAGGCATTCCTGCGCCGTTGGCTGCCGAGCCGAGAGAAGGAATTATCGCGCCAGACCACGCCCGAGTCCTGGCGGGCCATTGTCGAGGACCTCAACAACCCGGTGCAGCAGCACATCGTGACGGATGACCGGGAGCAGACCAACGTGCTGGTGCTGGCCGGTCCCGGTTCGGGCAAGACGCGCGTCTTGGTGCACCGCATCGCGTATCTGGTGCGTGGGAAGCGCGAAAACCCGCGCGGGATACTTGCGCTTGCCTACAACCGCCATGCGGCGGTCGAGATCCGGCGACGCCTCGCCGATCTCATCGGTGAGGACGCGAAGGGCGTCACGGTCCTTACCTGCCACGCGCTCGCCATGCGCTTGGCGGGCGTGAGCTTTACCGGGCGGGCGGAGAAGCCAGACGACGATGTGTTCAAGACGGTGCTGCAGCAGGCCGTGGCGCTGCTGAAGGGAGAGGACCTGCCGACGGAGGAGGCCGATGCGCAGCGCGAGCGCCTGCTGGCCGGTTTTCGCTGGATCTTGGTCGATGAGTATCAGGACATCGGCCCGGAGCAGTATGAGCTTATTTCGGCGCTGGCGGGCCGCACCCTGCAGGACGAGGACGGGCGGCTGAGCCTGTTTGCGGTAGGGGACGATGACCAGAATATCTACAGCTTTGACGGCGCTTCGGTGGAGTTCATTCGCCGCTTCGAGGCGGATTACAGCGCGAAGCCCGCGTACCTGACCGAGAACTACCGCTCTACCGCGCATATCATCAACGCCGCCAACCTTGTGATCGAGCCGGCGCGTGATCGCATGAAGGCGGCACATCCGATCACGATCGACCGAGCCAGGGCCAAAGCGCCCGCGGGCGGTGAGTGGCAGGCGCGCGACCCGGTCGGTCAGGGGCGGGTGCAGATCCTGACCGTGGGCCGTGATGCCGCCAGCCAGGCAGTGGCCGTGATGGGCGAATTACAACGTCTCGCGGCGCTGGATCCGGCTTGGGACTGGGCACGTGCGGCGGTGATCGCCCGCGAATGGCGGTTGTTGGAGCCGGTGCGCAGCTTCTGCGAGCTGAACGGTATCCCGGTGCAGAAGGCGGATGAGGACGAGGTGCAGTTCTGGCGGTTACGGGAAACTCAACGTCTGGTCGCGTGGCTGCGCGAGCGGACAACCAAGCTGGTCGACACCGACGCGATTCGCGCGTGGCTCGACGAGCAGGGCACAGGGCCGTGGTGGGCGTTGCTGCGCGAGGCGGTCGACGAATACGCGCTCGAAACGAGCGGCGCGGAGCTGCCCATCGACCACTTCATCGAGTGGCTGGCCGAATGGGGGCGAGAAGCGCGTCGTCGGCAGACGGGGTTGATGCTGCTCGCCGCCCATCGGGCCAAGGGACTGGAATTCGAGCACGTCGCAGTGCTCGATGGCGGGTGGGACAAAGCGGGGCGGAACGAAGACATCGATGCGCCGCGCCGGCTGTATTACGTGGCCATGACGCGGGCGCGCAAGACCCTGACGCTGGTCCGTTTCGATACCGGTCATGCGCTGCTGGACGCGCTGGCCGATCACCCGAGCCTGCAGCGCCGAGCGCCGACGCCTCTGCCGCGTCCGACACCGGAACTGAACCGTCAGTATAAGTGCCTCAACCCGGCGGAGGTGGATCTGGGCTTCGCTGGTCGCTATGCCGCCAGCCACGGCGTGCACCGCGCCATCGCAGCACTTGCGCCGGGTGATATCCTCCGCCTGCAGCGCGAGGGCGACCGCTGGGTGCTTGTGGATAGCGAAGGCAACAACGTCGGGCGGCTCGCACGCGCTTTCTCCTCACCATCGAACATGAAGTGCGTTGCCGTGCACGTGGCGGCAATCATCATCCGTCGTCGCGAGGACACCGAACCGAAGTACCTCGACAGTGTGCGGTGTGACCGCTGGGAGGTGGTGTTGCCCGAGCTGGTATTCGAGCCGGCGCTAATTGAGGTGTAACGGTAAGGGGCGGTGAGCGGGGAGGCAGAGAAGGAAGTGACACTCTCCGTGCGCCATTTCTATATCGACGTTATGTTTCAGACTGTCTCGCAATATCAAGTTGTGCCGCGAGGCACAACCGAGCCTTTACCGGTTTGTACGCCATGCGATTTTATAAGTAGTCGTTCGGGCGCGACTTTCCAATGGAAAGTTTTTTGAGTGGTGTTGTTGATACCAGGCGATTTTGTGGCGCTCCCGCCGAAGCGGCAGCACAAGAGCTGCCAAAAGCGTCTTGTCTCGCACATTGCTGCGCTCACGCCGACACCTCCGCCATCAAGTTTCGTATTCGGAGCAGGTTGTAAGCCGCAAAGGTCAATTGCGCCTGGAAATTCAACCTGGGAAGCCCTCGGAATTTGGTCTTCCGCAAGGCGCCGACTGTCTTGGCCCAGCCGAAGCCTTCTTCGATGCGTTTGCGTATCCGCTGGCTGATGGTGTAACCGGGATGCCGCGTCGTTCGTTCATCAATGGCCGAGCGCCGATGACGCGTGTTCTGTGCCACATGGGGGGATGACATTGTGGACCCGGCACTCCTCGACGAATGCGGTCGTGTCATAGCCCTTGTCGGCTCCGAGGGTGACCCGTTCCGTGGTTGGCAGCCGTTCGAGCATGACGATGGCGGCATCGCGCTCCGCAGTCCCCGTCGCCTGGGTCACCTGGACGTCTACAATCAAGCCGTTGCGGTTCTCCATCAAGGTATGCCCGAGATAGCACAACCTGGATTCCTTACCCTTGCCTTTCCTGTACAGCCGCGCTTGCGGGTCCTTGGTCGAGGCGTGGGTTTCGTTACAGCGTTTCTCCCCGTGGAAGTCGCGCTCCGCGTTCCGGCCACCGCCTTCGCCATCGTGGTCACTGTCGTCTTTCGGGCGGAAGCTCTTCATCGAGGCCTAGGCTTTTATCAAGGTGCCATCGACGCTGAAGTGTTCGTCGGATGTCAGTCCTTGCGCCTGTGCCTGGTCGAGCACTCGGCGGAAAAACGCTGCGGCAACTTCGGAGTCAAGCAACCGGTCCCGATTCTTGGAAAAGGTCGAAGGGTCCCATACCGGCTCGTCCACCGATAGCCCGACGAACCAGCGAAACAGCAGGTTATAGTCGAGCTGCTCCATCAGCAGCCGCTCCGAACGCACCGAGTAGAACACTTGCAGCAACAGCGCCCGCAGCAGCTTTTCCGGCGGAATCGACGGGCGACCCAATGGCGAGTACATCGCCTCGAACCGGCTACCAAGCTCCTTCAGCGCCGCATTCACCAGGGTCCGAATCGGGCGAAGGGGATGGTCCTGCGGGATTCGGCTTTCGGACGAAACGTAGCTGAACATCCCTTCTTGCTGAAAATCGGTGCCGCGTATCGTTGTTCTTGGGCTGATTTCGATGGCTGCATTCTACCAACCTCCGAACTATATGTAGATCGGCGTTTTCAACAGCCTGCTAGGTCGGCGAACGTGTCTCCCTCCATGCCTTGATAAGCGGCCTCGATCCTGGCCCGCTTGGTAAGGGTGGCAGTGCAGTCTCCAGACTGCCAAATGGCGTCCAGACGCGCCGTGAGCTGTCTGAGTTCACGTGATAACACGCGTTGCCCTTCGCATGAAAGCGTGGCGGGAGGGGGTAGAAGATCGACGACGTCCCACGTTACGGTCTGCTCTTTTTGCTCACGCGTGAAAACACTTCCTCATACGCGTAGTCTCCCCGCCAAGTCGCGGATACGGCCGTGGTTCGGATGCCGCGGCACGCTCACGGTGGATTGGCGCGAAGCCTGCTATCCTGCTATTGCATTCCTCGAACGCTTCGCGCACACCCACTTGGACCGGGGGGTGACGAGGCTGGTTCTGGTACCACGGCGCCACCCTGTGGCCAAAGCGGGATAACGATGGATCCTGGAGACATTGTCTGAGGAACGGACCGATGAACAACCGGATGCGTTTCGCGATCCTGTTGGCCGCACTGGTGGCCGGCTGCGCAACCACGCCGCCGTCGTATCTGCAGGAAACGGAGCACGCCCGGGCGGATAGTCATGGCGTGCAGCGTGCCGATGTCGTTGCCGGCACCTATTGGTTCCGGCCGGACCACCTCATCGTCAAGGCCAATGGCCCGTCCTGCTCACGATCAAGAAGCAGACGACCATCATACCCCACTCGTTCGTCATCCATGCGCCGGAGGCGGGCATTGATGTCGACGTGCCCTTGCGCACGGAACCGACCAATGTGGAATTCACGCCCACGCGTCCGGGCACCTACGTATTCTATTGCGACGAGCATGGTTTGTTCGGCGCACACCGGGCGAAGGGCATGACGGGCGTGCTGGAGGTTGTACGGTAATGCAGGGCTGTCGATGAGCCGCTAATCCATGATTCCCAGCCGTTATCTGCCGCGTCCGCTGCCCGATGCCCTCAAGGGATTGGACGACCTCGCCATGGATCTGCGCTGGAGCTGGAACCATGGTGCCGACAGGCTCTGGCAGACGGTGGACCCGCTGTTGTGGGAGGGGACCGGTGACCCGTGGCTGATCCTGGAGAGCACGCCCTACGCCCGGTTCGAGGCGCTGGCGCACGATCCGGAATTTCTGGAGCGCCTGCGGGAACAGCTCGTCAGACGCGCGGAGTATCTGCAGAAGCCCAGTTGGTTCAGCACGACCCATACCGAGGCCGAGCCGGGCACGGCGGCCTACTTCAGCATGGAGTTCGGCCTGAGCGAGGCGCTGCCCATCTACTCCGGGGGCCTGGGCATCCTCGCGGGCGATCACCTGAAAGCGGCCAGCGATCTCGGCGTGCCGCTGGTGGCGATCGGGCTGCTGTACCAGCAGGGCTACTTCCGCCAGGTACTGAGCGCGGATGGCGAGCAGCTCGAATTCTATCCCTACAACAACCCTGCCATGCTGCCCGTGTTGCCGTTCCGCACCGACGGCGGCGAGTGGCTGCGCATACCGGTGGAACTGCCCGGCCGCGCGGTGCAGTTGCGCGTGTGACAGGTGCAGGTGGGGCGCATACCGCTTTACCTGCTGGACAGCAACGATCTGCTGAACGCGCCGGGCGACCGCAGCATCACCGCCGAGCTTTACGGCGGCGGGCCGGAGATGCGGCTGCAGCAGGAGATCGTGCTGGGGATCGGCGGCTGGCGGCTGCTGCAGACCCTGGGCATCGACTGCACGGTCTGCCACCTCAACGAGGGACACGCCGCCTTCGCGGTCCTGGAGCGCGCCCGCAGCTTCATGGCGCTCAGCGGCCGGCCGTTTCAGGTGGCGCTGCGCTGTACCCGCGTCGGCAACATCTTTACCACGCACACCCCGGTGGCGGCAGGCTTCGACCGCTTCGCGCCGGCGCTGATGGAGCAGTACTTCGCGGACTACGTGCAGACGCTTGGCATTTCGCTGGATGAAGTGCTGGCCCTGGGCCGCTCCGCGCGGGCCGGTACCGACGAGCCCTTCAACATGGCGTACCTCGCGTTGCGTGGTTGTGGTGCGGCCAACGGAGTAAGCCGGCTGCACGGCGTCGTGAGCCGGCGCATCTTCCAGCCGCTATTCGAGCGCTGGCCCGAGCACGAGGTGCCCGTCGGCCACATCACCAACGGGGCGCACATGCCCTCGTGGGACTCGGCCCCGGCCGACTGGCTGTGGACGCAGGCCTGCGGCAAGGCACGCTGGCTCGGCGGCCTGGAGACGGTCGAGGCGGAGTTCCGCCGCGTCGACGACCCGACCCTGTGGGCGCTTCGCGGCCAGGGGCGCCGCGCCCTCATCGAATCGGTGCGCAAGCGCCTGGCCCGGCAGTACGCCATGCGCGGCGCCGACCCGGCGAGCATCGCCGAGTGTGCCCACATGCTCGATCCCGACACCCTGACCCTGGGTTTTACGCGCCGCTTCACCGGCTACAAGCGCCCCGATCTGCTGCTGCACGACAGCGCGCGCCTGGCGCGGCTGCTGGCTGACCGGGAGCGTCCGGTGCAGTTGGTCATCGCCGGCAAGGCCCACCCGCAGGACGCGGAGGGCAAGCGCCTGGTGCGGAAGTGGGTTCGGTTCATGCAGCGGCCGGACCTGTGCGGGCGGGCGGTGTTCCTGGAGGACTACGACATCGCCCTGGCAACCGAACTGGTCCAGGGCGTGGATGTGTGGATCAACACCCCGCGCCGCCCCTGGGAGGCGAGCGGGACCAGCGGCATGAAGGTGCTCGTCAACGGTGGACTCAACCT
>Ga0265294_10002069_pt1 | contig 26537 bp, 25 predicted proteins | sample MunlanPumphouse3_FD_192504 | JGI IMG/M metagenome (GOLD analysis project Ga0265294, IMG submission 192504) | Groundwater microbial communities from a municipal landfill in Southern Ontario, Canada - Pumphouse #3 | ecosystem: Environmental > Aquatic > Deep subsurface > Groundwater | place... | reverse complement strand
GTTGAAGTTGAAGATATATATAGGCCCTTTAAAGAAAAGAAAAAGACTAAAGCAACTGATGCGATTAATAATGGCTTAGAGCCTTTAGCTAAAATGTTTATGATGTTTCCGGATAAAATTGATTGTGGTAACTTTATCAATGATAAAGTAAAAAATGAAGAAGAAGCTATTGAAGGCACTAAATATATTATTGCTGAATGGATTAGTGATAATGCTTATTACCGCAAATGGATAAGAGGATATTTCTTTAGAAATGGTGTAATTATTTCTAAAATGAAGAAGAATGCTCTTGATGAATTGAAAGTATATGAGATGTATTATGATTATAGCGAGGCGGTTAAAATGATAAAGCCTCATCGTATCTTAGCCATGAATCGTGGTGAAAAAGAGAAAATATTAAATATAAGTATTGATGTTGACACTAATGACATACTGTCATATTTAGAAGAACGAATCGTAAAAAATAAGAATAATGTAACTTATAAATATGTAGTTGAAGCTATAGCAGATAGTTATAAAAGATTAATTTCGCCTAGTATTGAAAGGGAAGTTCGTAGTGAACTTACTGAGGAAGCATCAGATGTTGCTATTGATGTGTTTGCAAAAAACCTAGAAAAATTATTACTACAACCTCCGATGAAGGAAAAAATAGTGTTAGGTTTTGACCCTGCATATCGAACTGGGTGTAAATTAGCTATTGTTGACAATACAGGCAAGAATATAAATGTAAGTGTTATCTATCCACATGAACCGAGGAATGAATATGATAAGAGTAAGAAACGTGTCTTGGATTTAATTGATAAATATAAGATTGATATTATTGCTATTGGTAATGGTACTGCTTCTCGTGAAAGCGAAGCCTTTATTGTTGATGTTATAAAGGAAGCAAAAAGAAAGGTTGAATTTATCATTGTTAGTGAGGCGGGGGCTTCTGTGTATTCTGCAAGTCCCTTAGCAATTGAAGAATTCCCCGATTTACACGTTGAAGAACGAAGTGCTATAAGTATTGCTAGAAGACTGCAAGATCCTTTAAGCGAACTTGTTAAGATAGACTCTAAAAGTATTGGCGTAGGTCAATATCAACATGATGTTGCCCAAAACAAGTTGAATGAATCTTTAGATTTTGTTGTTACCAAAGCGGTTAATCAAGTTGGGGTAAATGTTAATACAGCAAGTAATTCTCTTTTGAAATATGTTTCTGGTTTATCTAAGAAAATGATTTCAAATATTCTTGAATATCGTAATACTAACGGAAAAATAAATTCGCGTGAGGAATTAAAAAAGAAAAAGATTTTAACTCCTAAAGCATATGAACAGGCTATTGGTTTTATTAGAGTTGTTGATGGTGTTAATCCTCTTGATAAAACAAGTATTCATCCTGAGAGTTATGATGTTACGATTAAACTCTTAAAATCACTTGATTTGGCAGCTGATGAAATAGGTTCTGATAAAATGATTGAGAAATTAGAACTTTTAAATATAGAGGGATATTCTAACAAATTAGGTGTGGACATCTATACTTTAGAAGATATTGTAAAATCTTTAAAACAGCCTAATAGAGATCCACGTGAAGAGTTTGATAAACCTTTGTTAAAAAGTGACATTCTAAATATAGAAGATCTTAAAAAAGGAATGAAACTTCAAGGGACAGTTAGAAATGTAGTTGATTTTGGTGTTTTCATTGACATTGGTCTTAAAAATGATGGCCTAGCTCATATTTCCAAACTTACTAATCATTTTATAAAACATCCTTTGGAAGTAGTTAGTGTCGGAGATATAGTTGATTGTTATGTAGAAGATATTTTTGCTGATAAAAAGAAAGTTAGTTTATCGCTAATTGAACCAAAAAGTTAATGATAATTATTAAAATGTAGAGAATCGCTTTAAAAGGCGATTTTTTATATGTCTACTGTTGTTTTTATGTGGAAAAAACAGTGGAATAATGATAAAATAATAGTAGGTGATATAAATGAAAGAAGTTAGAACAAGATTTGCACCAAGCCCAACTGGCTTTATGCACATTGGTGGCGTTAGAACAGCTTTGTATGCATATTTAGTTGCAAAACAAAACAATGGTAAATTTATTCTTAGAATAGAGGATACTGACCAATCAAGATTTGTTGAGGGTGCAACTGAGGTTATATATAATACACTTAGGGATTTAGGATTGATTTGGGATGAAGGACCTGATATTGGTGGTCCCGTTGGTCCTTATGTTCAAAGTGAGAGAAAAGGCCATTACCTTGAGTATGCTAAAAAATTAGTTAACGAAGGAAAGGCTTATTATTGCTTTTGTAACGAAGAACGTTTAGAAGAGCTCAAAAAAGCAGCAGAATTATCTCGCATTGCGTATAAATACGATGGACATTGTCGCAGTTTCTCGCTTGAAGAAGCTCTAAAACGAGTTGAAGCTGGGGAAGAATATGTAATAAGGTTTAAGATGCCTAATGAGGGAACAACTGTTTTTGAAGATTGTGTGTATGGTACAATTGTTGTTAATAATGATGAATTAGAAGATTTAATTATGATTAAATCTGATGGAATGCCTACATATAATTTTGCAAATATTATTGATGATCACGAAATGGGGATTTCTCATGTTATACGTGGTAATGAGTATGTATCATCAACTCCTAAGTATGTCTTGATGTATCAAGCATTAGGTTTTGAAGTTCCTGAGTTTATACATTTGCCAGTTATTAAAAAAAATAAGGATTCAGATAAAAAACTTAGTAAGAGAGATGGAGATGCTACAGTTGATGTATTGAAGGCTAAAGGTTATTTAAATGCGGCTATAATAAACATGTTAGCATTGACAGGTTGGAGTTCTGGCAAAGAACAAGAAATTTTTACTCTAGAGGAGTTAGTAGAAGTTTTTGCTGTTAAGGGTATTGGCAAAGGTAATGCCATATTTGATATTGAAAAATTAAATTGGTTAAATAGTCACTATATTAAAGAATTAGCAAAAGAAGATTTATATAATTTCCTTTATCCTTTTGTTTCCAAAAATTATAACTTGGAAGACAAATCAAGAGAATGGCTTGATGAGTTATTCGAATTATTTAGAAGGCAATTATCTTTCGGTCAAGAAATAGTTGATTTGGTATCAATCTTCTTTACTGATGATTATACAATCGATGATGATGCTAAAGAGTTTATGGAACAAGAGGGTATTGATAAAACAATAGAAGTGTTTACAAATGAAATTAAAAAGATGAGTGAATGGAGTCTTGAAAATATCAACAATGCAATAACTGCAACCAAGGAAAAAGCTTTGGTTAAAGGGAAAATGCTTTATATGCCTATTATGATAAAATTAATTGGCCAAATGCATGGACCTGAATTACCAAATATTGTTTACTTATTTGAGAGGGGAAAAGTGCTTGATAGGTTATCAAAATAATTATTAAATGGATGTTTATAATATACTTAATGTAAGGAGGTAAATATGAAGATATATAATACACTTTCTAAGAGTATTGAGGAGTTTGTTCCTCGTGATCAAGATGAGGTTAAAATGTATACCTGTGGTCCTACAGTTTATAATTATGCTCATGTAGGTAATTTACGCACTTATATTTTTGAAGATATATTTGAAAAAACTTTGAACTATATAGGTTACAAAGTAAAACGTGTTATGAATATAACGGATGTAGGTCATATGACGTCTGATGCTGATGCTGGTGAGGATAAAATGCTAAAAGGGGCTAAGAGAGAGGGCAAAGATGTTCTTGAAATAGCAGTATTTTATACAGAAGCTTTCTTTAATGATCTAAATAAATTAAATATAAAAAAACCAGACATTATTGTTAAAGCAACAGATTTAATTGATGAATATATTAAAATTATTTCTAAATTATTAGAAACAGGGCATGCCTATATTTCTAACGGTAATATCTATTTTGATATTACTAAAGCTAATGATTATTATAAATTGTCAGGTCTAAAAGAGAGTGATCTATTAGTAGGGGCTAGAGATAATGTAGACGAAGATAAAAACAAGCATAATGTTTTTGATTTTGGTTTGTGGTTTACTTCATCTAAATTCGATAAACAAGCTTTAAAATGGGATTCACCCTGGGGTGTTGGTTATCCTGGTTGGCATATAGAATGTTCTGGGATTAGTATGAAGTATTTAGGTGAATATCTAGATATTCATTGTGGAGCTGTGGACAACATATTTCCACATCATACTAATGAGATTGCTCAAAGTGAAGCTTATTTAGGCCATAAATGGTGTAATTATTGGGTTCATGGGGAATTTTTGAATGACGAAACAGGTAAAATGAGTAAATCAAAAGGAGAGTTTTTAATTCTTTCACTGTTAGAAAATAAAGGATATAAACCACTTGCATATCGTTTCTTTTGCTTAGGCTCACATTATCGTAGACAACTTGTATTTTCATATGAATCTTTAGATATAGCAGCTGCTTCTTATGAAAAACTTTTGAATAGGGTGAAAAACATTACTTCTGATGATAGTATAATCGATAAAGAAAAAGCAGAGTCATATCAAGCAACAATTAAGAAAGCTTTGGAAGATGATTTAAATACAGCTAACGCTTTAACAACTCTATTTGAAGTTATAAAAGATTCAAATTTGAATAATAATACAAAACTTTTCTTAATTGAAGACTTTGACGAAGTTCTTTCACTTGATTTATTAAAAAAAGAAACTAAAGTTATTGAAGATGAATTAGTATCAGAAATAGAATCGTTAATTAAGGAAAGAAATGCTGCTAAAGAGCAAAAAGATTACAATAGAGCAGATAAAATAAGAGAGTATTTACTATCTAAGGGTGTTGTTATAAATGATAGTAGAGAAGGTACAACTTATGTTGTAAAGGAGGTAAAATAATGGGACTAGATATATTATTATTTATTGTTTCACTTGTTTTAGTATTAGGTGCTCAAGGAATTGTTAGTGCATCTTATGCAAAATATAAGGTTAAAGAAAATAAAAAAGGAGTAACAGGTTTTGATGTAGCTCGTGCTATATTAGATAAAAACGGATTGAAGGGTATTTTGATAGTTGAAACACCTGACAAATTATCAGATCATTACGATCCTACACGTAAGACAGTTAGATTATCAACTGATGTATATCATAACGCTACTATTGCTTCTGTTGCTATAGCAGCTCATGAATGTGGACACGTTATCCAACATAAAGAAAAATATGTTCCAATGATGATAAGAAGTGCTATTGTTCCAATCGTTAATCTTGCATCTAAGATAGGTTATGTAGTATTATTCATTGGTATAATTGCATCATTATTTGATTTAACTATGTTGGGAATAATACTATTATGTGCAACATTAGTATTTCAATTAATAACATTACCAGTTGAGTTTAATGCTTCAAAGAGAGCTGTAAAAATATTGGAAAGTGAAAAATTAATTGAGCAACAAGAAAAAAGTGGTGTCAAGACAATGCTTACAGCAGCAGCTTTCACATACGTAGCATCTCTACTTGCAAACTTGCTCGAAATCCTACGTTTGTTTTTAATGGCAAGCAGAAGTCGCGATTAGTTATGTTTTAAAAATAGTAATAATAAATGTTATATATGTTATAATTTTGTGATGGAGGTATTGTATGAAAGGATTTTTTAACAACCAAAAAGTAGACGCAAAAAATTTAAATGAAGTACTAAAGTTAACCAATAAAATTTTAAAGGTTCTGTATGTATTACTAGTAATTGTTGGAATTTATGCGGTTACACTTATTTTTAAAGAGTGGAAAATAATTTCGTTTATTTTGTTGCTATTGAAAATATTCTCACCATTCTTTATAGGGCTTATAATAGCATGGCTTCTTGCTCCATCTGTTAAATTCTTAGAAAAAAGAGGAATAAATAGAGTAGTTGGAACAGTAATGGTTTATTTTGTTTTGTTAGTTATCCTATATTTAACAACAACAAGTATTTTCCCTTTATTGTTAAGTCAAGTTAATGAATTTATTTCTACATTCCCAGCTATTTTTGATAGTATAACAGCATGGTCGAATAATTTTGTTGATCGTTTTAGAGATATTAGCTTTATAGATGTAGAGGCTGTTAAGGCTGACACTGTTGCATCTATTAATGGTTTGGTTGCATCTCTTACAACTGATATTCCAACCACGGTTATGTCTTTAGTTAAGGGATTATTCTCAGCAATTGGTGTATTTGCAATTGGGCTTATGGTAGGCTTTTATTTATTGTTTGATTTTGATAATGTTGGTAGAGTTTTATTATCAATGGTTCCAGAAAAAGCAAGAAAAGATGCTATGGGTTTGTTTATGGAAGCGAATGATTCATTACTTAATTATATCAAAGGAACAATTTTTGTATCATTAATAATATTTGTATTTAGTTCAATAATATTTTCTCTTGCTGGTTTAAAAGCCCCATTATTGTTTGGTTTAATATGTGGAATTACTAATGTTATTCCTTACGTTGGGCCATATCTAGGAGCTATTCCTGCAGCTATTGTAGCCTTTTCTCAAAGTGTGACAGTAGGTCTTGTTACACTTGGAGGTATTGTTATTATTCAATTTGTAGAAGGTAATTTTATTCAACCACTTGTTATGAGTAAAACAATGAAGTTACATCCTGTTACTATTTTACTAGGATTATTAGTATTTGGTTATTTCTTCGGAATTTGGGGAATGATTCTTGCAACACCTTTAGTTGCTATAATTAAATCAATTACTATATTTGCTGAAAACAAATATAAACTGTTAAAATTTAGAGAAGAAACAGAAGAATAAGGAGGAATCTTTATGGAAGCAGTATATAGAAACCCAAAAATATATTTTATAGCTGGTAAAGCTAAAAATGGGAAAACAACAGCAGGTTCAATAATAAAAGAAGAATATGAAAAAAGAGGCAAGAAAGTTGCCTCTACTCTTTATGCTAAATATCTGAAAGATTATGCTAAAACATTTTTCGGCTGGGATGGCTCTGAGAAAACAAAACCGCGTGAATTATTACAACAATTAGGGACGAACATCATTAGACAAAAATTAAATATGGAATGTTTTTTTGTTGATCGCACAATTGAGGACATTAAAATATTATCATATTTCTTCGATGTGATAGTTGTTGATGATGTTCGTTTTGAAATAGAGATTGAAAAGCCTAATACTGTTTTTGATAATCTTGTAACTATTAGAATAGAAAGACAAAATTTTGATAATCTTCTTACTGAGGAGCAGAAAAAACATCCGACTGAAACAGCTTTAGATAATTATGATAAGTTTGATTATTATATTTATAATAATGGTTCAATCGATGATTTGAGAACTGAAATAATCTCAATTATTGAAAAGGAGGAATCAAAAGATGAAGAAAATGAGTAGCACTGAAATAAGAAATATGTTTTTAAACTTTTTTGAAGAGAGGGGACATTTAATTGTTCCGAGCGCTTCTTTAATACCACTTAATGATCCTAGTTTATTATGGATAAATGCTGGTGTAACTCCACTTAAAAATTATTTTGATGGTAGTACTGTACCACAAAATAAGAGAATGGTAAGCTCTCAAAAATGCATTAGAACTAACGACATAGAGAATGTTGGGAAAACAGCAAGACATCATACATTTTTTGAAATGTTAGGTAATTTTTCAATAGGGGATTATTTTAAAGAAGAAGCTATTGCGTATTCTTTTGAACTTCTTACTAGTGAAAAATATTTTGGATTTGATAAAGAAAAACTTTATATGACTATATATGCACAAGATGAGGATTCATATAATTTATGGATTAAAGAAGGTGTTGATCCAAGCCATATTATAAGATTAGAAAGTAATTTTTGGGAAATAGGGGAAGGACCTTCAGGCCCAGACAGTGAAATATTTTATGATCGTGGAGTAGAATTTGATCCTGAAAATAAAGGAATTGCTTTATTAGAAGAAGAAATAGATAATGAACGTTATATTGAAATATGGAATAATGTATTTAGTATGTATAATGCTAAAGAAGGAGTCGAACGCCAAAATTATCAAGAATTACCTAGTAAAAATATAGATACAGGTATGGGTTTGGAGAGAATGGCATCAATTATTCAAGGAACTAAGACTAACTTTGAAACTGATCTTTTTATGCCAATCATTGAAGAAACCGAAAAACTTTCTGGCAAAAAATATAACGATGAAATGGCTTTTAAAGTTATTGCTGATCATGTTAGGACGCTTACTTTTGCAATAAGTGATGGAGCAGCTTTCTCAAATGAAGGTTGTGGTTATGTTTTACGTAGACTATTGCGCAGGGCAGTTCGTTTTGGCAAAAAGCTTGAGATTGAGGGACCTTTTATGTATAAATTAGTCCCTACAGTTTTATCTATTATGGGAGATGCGTATCCTAATTTGATTGATAAAGAAGAATTAGTTTGTAATTTAATTATAAAAGAAGAGGAATTATTCCGCAAAACACTTGCTAGTGGTGAACAGAAATTAGAAGATTTAATTGAAAATGCCGATTCAAATGTTATAAGTGGGTTAGATGCCTTCAAACTTTATGATACATATGGTTTCCCGTGCGAATTAACAATTGAATGTCTTGAGGAAAAAGGTTTTACAATAGATAAAGATGAATTTGATAGTTGTATGCTTAAACAAAAGGAAATGGCACGAAATGCTAGAAGCAAAGAGGGTGGCATGAGTGATCAAAGTGAAGTCCTCTTAAATTTAAAAGATGAAAGTGCTTTTGATGGCTATAATGCTTTAGAGCTTGATGCGGAAGTTATTTGTTTAATAAAAGATAAAGAACTTGTTGATGAGTTTAATGGTGAGGGTTATATTGTTCTCAATAAAACCCCTTTCTATGCTGAAATGGGTGGTCAAGTAGCAGATACAGGGATTATAAATGGTTCAAACTTTAAAGTTGATGTTACAAACGTCATTAGGGCTCCTCATAAACAACATTTGCATTTTGGGAATGTAGAAGGAACAGTTAGGGTTGGAGATAAAGTTACAGCTAAGGTAGATGAAGCAAAGAGGTGTGCTATTGCTAAGAATCATAGTGCTACCCATTTGCTACAAGAGGCTCTAAAAGAAGTCTTAAATGCGGATATCATGCAAGCTGGCTCAAAGGTTGATGAAAATAGCTTGCGTTTTGATTTTACTTATCAGGGTAAAATAACTGATCAAGAGATTATTTTAGCTGAGCAACTTGTTAATGAAAAAATAGCTACAAATGTAGATTCTGTTACTGAAACAATGTCTTTAGAAGAAGCTAAGAAAAAAGGTGCTGTAGCATTATTCGAAGAAAAATACGAAGATAATGTTAGAGTAGTTACTTTATATGATTCGATTGAATTATGTGGAGGTACCCATGTTAATAATATTGGAGACATTAAGAGGTTCGCTATTAAATCATTTGAATCTAAAGGTTCAAATGTTTATAGAATAGAAGCTACAACAAATGCTAATATTGAAAGTGAATTATATAGTGTTATTAAGCCTTACAATGAAGAAATGTTGAAATTATTAACAAAAGCTAAAAGGATAATTAAAGAAGCTCAAGTTGAGGGCATTAAATTAGATTTTGATGTTCATATAGATAATAGTGTTCCTACATCATATGCAGCAATTTTATATAATCGTTTAGAGGTAAATAATGTTCGTGAAAAAGTAAAAGCCTTAGAAAAAGCTTATACTGTTGCTAAAGAACAAAAAACTTTAGAAGATCTAACATCTTTTGATGAGTATATATCTGAAGGAACTATTGGTAAATATATAGTTGCTAAAACATCAAACTACGAAATTTCTTTTTTAAAACAATTAGTAGATAGATTGCTAGAAAAGATAGGAGTTGGTTTGGTCTTTATAGCTAATGTTACAGATGGTAATGTTAATTTTATAGCTAAAGCTCATAAGGATTTGGTTGATAAGGTTGATTGTGGAGCACTTATTAAAGAAGCTTCTACTAAATCGTCTGGTAATGGTGGTGGTTCTAAGTTATTTGGCCAAGGTGGCGGAACAGATATAAGTAATTTAGATGAAATTTTAGAAAATATAAAATATAATTTATAAAATAAGACTTGTTAGTAATTTAATAATTACATAACAAGTTTTTTATGTTAAATCTTAAAGGAAATATTGTAACTATAGATTAGTTTTGGCAAAAAACTTTTACTTGCATTATATATTCAATAATGCTAAAATATAGTTGTAATCATTCTAAAGTGAGGTGGTTAAATGCATTCTAATACAACTAGTTTATTTAGTGTTGAGGAGCTGGATGAAGCTTTGATTGCTAGAACTTTAAAAGAAGTTTATGAAGCGATTGAAGAAAGAGGCCATAACCCTGTCAATCAATTGGTTGGGTATATTATGAGTGGTGATCCAGGTTACATTTCTAACCATAGAGAGGCAAGATCTAAGATATCAAAGCTTGATCGCGCTAAAATTATTGATGTTTTAGTTCGTGACTATTTTGATAAAATATTATGAGAGCTTTAGGTTTAGATTTAGGTACCAAAACATTAGGTATAGCTATAAGTGATAAATTAGGCTTAATAGCAAGTACTTATAAAACGATTTTATTTAATGAACAAGTATATGATGAGTTGCTTGAACCTATAAAAGAGATTGTTCAAAAAGAAAATATAGATACGATAGTTCTAGGTTTTCCGAAAAATATGAATAATACAATAGGACCAAGGGCAACAGAAACGTTAGTTTTTAAAGATAAATTAGAATCGTTTCTAGAAATGAAAGTCATTTTAGAAGATGAAAGATGGACGAGTGTTCAAGCTAACAATATGATGATAAAGGCTGATATGTCCCGTAAAAAAAGAAAAAAAGTTGTTGATAAGTTGGCAGCCACCTTTATTTTACAAGCATATTTAGATAAAAATAGAAAGGGAGATTGAGATGAAAGAAAAAAATATTTTTACTGTTATTGATGATGAAGGAAAAGAAGTACAATGTGAGGTTCTATTTACGTTTGATTCGGATGAAACAGGTAAACATTATATAATTTATACTGATAATACTACTGATGAAGCAGGCAATACAAAAGTTTATGCTTCGACGTTTGATCCAGAAAACGAAAAAACAGCTCTTGGAGCTATTGAAACTGATAAGGAATGGAAAATTATTGAAACAATTCTTGACAGTTTACAAGATAAGGAAGAAGAACAAAACGAGCAATAAGCTCGTTTTGACATTTACCTTTTATGAAAAGATTTAGAGATTTAGCAATCTTTCTCTTTTTTTCAATAGGGCTCTTCATTATTATTACGGGCTCCTTGTTTAATTATTACTTAAGTCCTGTCAGTCATGATATAATAGAAAAAGAAATTCGAATTACAGATGGAAAAGATATAGAAAATATAGCTACTATGCTTTATGATGAGAACTTAATTAGAAATCCGAAAGTGTTTAAAATGTATTTAAAAATGTATGGTATTGATGAAACGAAAGTTGGTACATTGAAACTTAAACAAAATATGAGTTCACGTGAGATTGCTCGTCATCTATCTGTAGACGAACAATAAAGGAGATGTTTTTATAAATACTGATATGAAGGCAATGGAAAAATATGCCGAAGAGAACAACGTTCCAATAATGGATAAGAAAGGCTTAAAATTCTTAGTTGATTATATCAAGTTTAATAATGTTAAATCAATTCTTGAGGTAGGTAGTGCCATAGGTTATTCAGCTATCAATATGGCTTTAGTTAATACAAATATTACTGTTACTACTATTGAAAAGGATGAAGTTAGATATTTCGAAGCTTTAAAGAATATAAAGCGTTTTAAATTAGATAAAAGAATTAATCTTATTTTAGGAGATGCTTTAGAAATAAACTTAGAAGAAAAATATGATCTAGTATTTATAGATGCTGCTAAAGGTCAATATATAAGATATTTTGAAAAATACTCACCTAATGTTAAAGAAGATGGGACTATTATCAGTGACAATATTTATTTTCACGGATTGATAGAACAAAATGAAAGAATCGAGAAAAAAAACCTACGACAATTAGTTGATAGAATTAAAAGATATATTTTGTTTTTAAATGAAAACCAAGAGTTTAAGACAGAGTTTTTTAAAGTGGGGGACGGTCTTGCTGTTTCTCAAAGAAGAAAGGACAATGATGAAAACACTAGTGATGCCAAATAATCTGTCTGATATAGATAAATATAAAGATAATGATGGATTTATAATAGGCGTTAAAGATTTAAGTTGGTTTATTCCTTTAGAACTCTCAATTGTGGAGGTTAAGGATATATCACCAAAAATAAAAGAAAAAGGAAAAGAACTATTCGTAAGTTTAAATAAAATAATATACAATCAAGATATTCCTTTATTAAAGGAATATTTATTAATTCTTGATGATTTAGGTTTGAGTGGTATTATGTATGATGACATCGCTGTTTTTAATATAGCTAAAAATATGTCTCTAAAAACACCATTAGTTTGGTTTGGTACACATGCTTTTACAAACTATCATACTGCTAATTATTGGTATAATAAGGGAGTTAAGTATGGGGTTGTAGGTACTGAAATAACACTTGATAAAATCAAGGAAATATCTAATAACACAGAGATGTCTTTAATGATGTATGGTTATGGTTATTTACCTATGTTTGTATCGAGCAGACCTCTAATAAGTAGTTATTTTAAACATATTGGTGGTACTAAAGAAGATAAAGTTTATCATATGTATGAAGAAGCTCGTAAGATGTCTTATCCAACATATGAGGATTCAAAAGGAACAGTTATTTTAAGCGCAGAAATTATTAACACAATAAATGAATTGCCAATTATAAATAAAACAATCGATTACTTGATTTTAAGTAGTTTGAATATCCCTAGTGATAAATTTTTGAAAGTTTATAATAATTATATTGAAGCTATTAATAATCTTGAGGACAAAGAAAAACTTAATACTATAAGTAAAAGTGTTGCAAACAATAGTCCTGCTAAGACTGATAAAGGATTCTTATATAAAGAAACGATTTATAGGGTGAAAGAATGAAACATAGTAATAAAACATTAATTAAACCAGAGTTATTAGCACCAGCTGGTAATATTGAAAAATTAAAATATGCTATTTTATATGGGGCAGATGCTGTATATATTGGTGGTCGTAATTTTAGTCTTAGAGCTAATAATGACAATTTCTCAATCGAGGAAATTAAAGAAGCTTGCGACTTTGCTCATAAACATAATGCCAGAGTATATGTAACTGTTAATATTGTCTTTCATAACGAAGATGTTATAGGTTTAGAGGAATATTTAAAAACACTAGATGATTGTGGTGTTGATGCTATTATATTATCTGATCCATTAGTTATAGAAATAGCTAAGCGAATCATTCCTGAAATGGAATTACATATTAGTACTCAACAATCAACAATTAATTATGAAGCAGCAAACTATTGGAAAAGTGAAGGAGTTAAACGTGTTATTTTAGGACGTGAAGCATCTGGATCAGATATAAAGGAAATTATTGATAAGACTGGTCTAGATATAGAGATTTTCATTCACGGAGCAATGTGCAGTGGCTATAGTGGGAAATGTTGTTTATCAAACTATTTCACTATGAGGGACTCTAATCGTGGTGGTTGTAGTCAGATATGCCGCTGGAATTTCACGTTGCAAGATGAATTAAAAAATGATGTTGAGGCAAATGTGGGTTATGCCATTGCACCTAAAGATCTTTCTATGTTAAAATACTTAACAAACCTAATTGATATGGGTGTAAAATCTTTCAAGATTGAAGGTAGAATGAGGTCAATATATTATGTATCGACTATCCTGCATACTTATAGAAGGGTGATTGATGAATATTGTAATAATCCAGAGTCTTACGAATATAATAAAAATTATGAAAAAATACTTTATCGATGTGCAAATCGCGATGCTATACCCCAATATTTTGATCATAAGTCAGGCTTGGAAGAACAATACTATATGGGGAGGGCCGAAGTATCTAATCAAGATTTCTTAGGTGTTGTGTTAGGATATGATAAAATTAAGCACGAAGCTATTATAGAACAACGTAATTTCTTTAGCCCAGGTGATAAAGTAGAAATATTTGGTCCTAAAATAGATAACTATTCTTTTAAAATAGAATATATTAAAGATGATGAAGGAAACATTTTGGATGCAGCTAGACATCCAAGACAAGTAGTAAAAATACCATTAGAAAAGAAAGTAAACAAAGATGATTTAATGAGAGTTAAAATTACCGGTTGACATAATCAGTAATTTGTAGTATTCTCTTTAGAAATCATTAATTGAGGTGATAAAAATGACAAATGAAAAACAAAGAGAAATATACTTAACCCAGGAAGGTTTAGATAAAGTAAAAGAGGAATTGAAAACTCTAAAAATGGAAGAACGTCCAGAAATTATTAGGGCTATTAAAGAAGCTCGTGCTTTAGGAGATTTATCTGAAAATGCTGATTATCATGCGGCTCGTGAAGAACAAGCTGTATTAGAAGCACGTATTCAGGATCTTGAAGCTATGGTTGAAGGAGCAATAATAATAAGTAATGCCAAATCTAATGAAGTTAGAATTGGAGCTACTGTTACTATCCAATATACTGAGGATAATGAGACTGAAGAATATAAAATTGTTGGAAGAAAAGAAGCAAATCCATTTGAAAACAGAATATCAAACGAATCGCCAATTGCGATAGCTGTAACAGGTCATAAAAAAGGTGATGTTGTAACAGTTGAAAGTCCAAATGGAAAGTATGATATCAAAATCATTGATATAAAATAAGATTACTAATTGTAATCTTTTTCATGTTACAATAGTATAAGGAGGATTATATATGAGCAAACAAAAATTTATAGTAAAGATTGAAAAAGAAGACTGGGAAGGTGCTTTAGATAAATCGTTTCAAAAGAATGTTAAAAAAACAAAGATAGATGGTTTTAGAGAAGGTAAGGCACCACGTGATATTTATGAAAAGAAATTAGGAAAAGAGTCATTATATATGGACGCAATTGATTTTGTATTACCTGATGCTTATTCTAAACTTTTAAAGGATAATAGCTTAGAACCAGTTGCACAACCTAATGTCGATATTAAGAATATCGATGACTCTGGCATTGAAGTTGAATTTGTAGTTATTACAAAGCCGGAAATTAAAATTAAAAAATACAAAAAATTAGGTTTAAAGAAACAACCAGTAGAAGTTACAAAAGAAGAAGTAGAAAAAGAAATCGATGAATTACAAAAACAATATGCAGAGATTGTTTTAAAAGAAGAAGCAATTGAAATAGGTGATACAGCTGTTATTGATTTTCAAGGATTTAAGGATGATGTAGCATTTGAAGGTGGAAAAGGCGAAAATTACCCACTTGAAATAGGCAGCAAAACATTTATACCAGGCTTTGAAGAACAATTAGTTGGTTTAAAAGATGGAGAAGAAAAAGATATAAAGGTTACTTTTCCTGAAGATTATCCAAGTGAGGATCTTAAAGGTTGCGAAGTGACTTTTAAAGTTAAGATTAACGAAGTCAAAACAAAAGTTATTCCAGAATTAAATGAAGACTTTTATAAGGACTTAGGAATAGAAGGTGTATCTTCTAAGGAAACATTATATAGTCATATGGAAAAAGAAATTAGCTTACGCAAAGAAGAAGCTAATGAACAAGCTTTTGCTGAGCAAGTTCTAGAAGAAATAGCTAAAGATGTTGATGTGGAAATTCCTCATGAAATGATAGATGATGAAATTCACTTTATGTTGGAACAATTAGAACAAAATTTAAATATGCAAGGAATTCAATTAGAACAATTCATGCAAATGGCTAATACAACTCATGAAAAATTACATGAAGAATATGAAAAGCCTGCTCATAAGAGAGTTTTACAATCATTAATTTTAAATGAGGTAGCTAAATTAGAAAATATTGAAATAAGTGATGCTGAGGTAGATGCAGAAATACCTTTATTAGCACTTAAATATCAATTAAATGAAGAAGAAATAAAACAATTAAGTGGTCTTAAAGACGCTATTAAAGGCGATTTAAAGATGAGAAAAATATTTACTGTATTAAAAGAAAATAATTAATTTTTAAAAAAGAAGAGTCATAATCAAAGTATGTAATTATGACTCTTTATTGTTGACAAAAAACCTTAAATCTATATAATAAAGGGTATTAAAAAAAGAGGAAGAAAAATCTTTTATTATAAAAAATTAGAGCAATATAAATTCCTTGGGAGGTGCCTTAATGGTTAAAACTAGTTTACCAGTTATCCTGCTTAGGGGCGTGGTGTTATTACCATATTCAGAAATTAGATTAGAAGTAAATAATGATATTGATAGAGAGATATTTAAATTAGCTGAAGAAAATCACAATAATAACATTTTGATTGTGCCACTTACTAATCCTCTTGATGAATCTTTAAATATTAGTGAACTACCTAAAATAGCAGTAATTGGCAAAATTAATTTAAAAATGGAATTACAGAATGGTCTTACAAGAGCAGTAATTACAGGTTTGAATAGAGTGTCAGTTTATAATTATTCTATTTATGATGATAATGCAAAAATTTTAAAAGCAGATATTGGCAGTACAACTCAATTTGCAATTACACCAAAGGATGAAGCGGCATTAACAAGTAAGTTGATAAAAGAATTTGAAATATTTATCGAGAACCATCATGAAATTAGTAATGGTATTTTATCAGAAGTTATGGAAATAAAAAATATAGCTAAAGCAACTGATGTAATATCAGCATATGTACCTACAACATATGAGCGTAAAATAGAATATTTAAAAACGGTTAATCCTTATACACGTTTGTTGATGTTGCTTGAGGATATTAAAAAAGAACGACAAATTAATGAGTTAGAACAGAGAATAGATACTGAAGTTAAAAAACAATTAGACGATTCACAAAAAGAGTATATTTTACGTGAGAAATTACGTGTTATAAAAGCTGAACTTGGAGAAGTTAATGTTAAAGATGATGATATCGAGGATATAAGGAAGAAAATTTCAGCTGGTGAATATCCTGTTAAGATTAAAGAACGACTTCATCAAGAATTAAAGAAATATGAACTTTTATCATCTAATTCCCCTGAAATAAGTCTTGTTAGAAATTATATTGATTGGTTGCTTAATTTACCTTGGAAGAAATACACAGTTGATAATGTTAATATGGTTAAAACGAGAGAGGTTTTAGATGCCTCTCATTACGGACTTGATAAAATAAAAGACCGTATTATTGAGTTCTTAGCTGTGAGACAAATGAAGAAAGATTTGAAAGCACCAGTTATTTGTTTAGTTGGTCCTCCAGGTGTTGGTAAAACATCTCTTGCAAAAAGTATTGCAGAAAGTATGGGGAGAAAATTTGTTAAAATATCAGTTGGCGGCGTTAGTGATGAAGCTGAGATTAGAGGTCATAGACGTGCTTACGTAGGCGCTAACCCAGGACGTATCATATCTGGTATGAAAAAAGCAGGCAGCTCAAATCCAATCTTTTTAATTGACGAAATAGATAAGATGGGTAAAGATTATAAAGGAGATCCAGCTAGTGCTCTTCTAGAAGTGCTGGATCAAGAACAAAATCACATGTTTTATGATAACTATATTGAAGAAGAATATGATTTATCACAGGTATTATTTGTATTGACAGCTAATTATTCAAATAATATACCAGAACCTTTGAGAGATCGCTTAGAAGTTATAGAACTAACAGGTTATACAGAATATGAAAAATTAGATATTGTTAAAAAACATATTTTGCCAAAGGAATTAGACAATCACGGATTAACAGGCAAAGATATTGAAATAAGTGATAAGACAATTATGCATGTAATTAGCTATTATACAAAAGAAGCAGGCGTAAGAGAAATAGAACGTTTAATTGCGACACTGTGTCGTAAAGTTGTAACTAATATAGTTAATGGAAATAAAAAGAAAAAAACATATAAAATTAATGAAGATAATTTAGAAACATATTTAGGCAAAAAGAAATATTTTTATACGGAAAATGATGAGGCAGACAAAGTTGGAGTCGCAAACGGATTAGCTTATACGCAATTTGGTGGAGATATTCTACCAATAGAGGTTACTTACTATAAGGGAAAAGGTAATTTGGTTTTAACTGGTTCATTAGGTGATGTTATGAAAGAATCGGCTAATATAGCATTAAGTTATTTGAAGAGTCATTACGACGAATTTGGTATCGACTACAAATTATTAGTAGAAAATGATATTCATATCCATTTACCAGAAGGTGCGATTCCTAAAGATGGACCTAGTGCAGGGATTACATTAGTAACTGCTTTGATAAGTGTTTTTACAAATAAAACAATTGATCATAATATTGGTATGACAGGCGAAATAACATTACATGGTCAAGTGTTACCTATAGGTGGTTTAAAAGAGAAAGCTATGGGTGCACATCGTAGTGGTTTAAAGAAAATAATTATTCCCAAAAAGAACGAACGTGACTTGGACGAGGTACCAAAAGAAATAAAAAAAGATTTAGAGTTTATTTTTGTTAATGAATATAAAGATGTCTATAAATTGCTTAATTTTGACCAAAAATAGTCAAATTAATATTGTTTTTTTATAATGGCTGTGCTATAATTTATACACAGCTGTTATAGTTGTATTGCAAGAGAAGGTTTTGAGCCTACATAACCTTTTCACAATATATGGGGAATTAGCTCAGCTGGCTAGAGCACCTGCCTTGCACGCAGGGGGTCATCGGTTCGAATCCGATATTCTCCACCATAATAAAAACAACCCTTAGTTTATAAGGGTTTTATTTTACCTTAATGTTTGACAGATACATTTTAGGTACATAAACGAAGAAACTTATTGGCTAAAGGTACTGGTTTATCATAATTGTTTTGATAATATAATTTAAGTGTTATAATAAACATATTAATATATGATAGGTGATTAAAATGAAAAGAACTAATTGTGTTATTAACTTAGGTAATTTAAGATATAACGTTGATCAGATAAAAAAACATACTGGCAAAAAAATAATTGCGGTTGTTAAAGCTGATGCTTATGGCCATGGGGCAATTAACGTAGTTAAGGCGCTCGAAGGCAAGGTTGAATATTTTGCTGTTGCCTGCTTTGAAGAAGCCTCAGAATTGAGAAAAAATGGGGTTTTAGGTTCTATTTTGATTTTGGGTCATACTGAATCAAATAAGTTTAATGAAGCAGCCAGCAAAAATATTACCATTACTATTCATGACCTAAGTCAATTACAAAATATATCATTAAATAAAAGATTGAAAGTTCATTTGAAGGTTGATACTGGAATGAATCGAATAGGATTAAGTAATATAGATGATATAAACAAAGCTATTTCATTGATTGAGGATAATAGTAATTTGTATCTAGAGGGTATATTTACACATTACGCTACAGCAGATTGTGACGAGGATTTTTATTTAGAACAACGTGCTAGATTTGAATTTGTAATAAAAAGTTTAGATTACGAGTTTGAATATATACATAGTTCAAATTCAGCAGCATCTATCAATTATGGTGATGATTTAACTAATACTGTTAGACCTGGAATTATTATGTATGGTATTAGTCCAAATGAAATTACTGATTTTTCATTAAAACCAGTTTTAAGTTTATATAGTAATGTAATTCAACTTAAAGAGGTATTAGTCGGTCAACGTATTGGCTATGGCAATTGTTTTATCGCTAAAGAAAATATGTTGATTGCAACGGTATCTATTGGTTATGGTGATGGATGGTTACGTCGTAATTCAGTAGTACCGGTCTACATTAATAATAATTATTATGAAATTGTTGGCAGAATTTGTATGGATATGCTGATGGTTAAAGTTGATGTTAGTGTAAAACTTGGTGATATTGTTGAATTAATAGGACCTCACATAGATACTGCTACTGTTGCATTAAAGACGGAAACTATTAGTTATGAGGTGCTCTGTGCTTTAGGAAATAGAGTAGAAAGAAATTATATTGAAGATGAAAAATAAAAAGTGGATATAACCACTTTTTTACTTTCTGGAATTCCAATAACGAATCGTTTTATTTGATAAACTGAATAGCATGCCTGCAATAATCATATAACTTATCAAACTAGAGCCACCATAACTTATAAATGGAAGTGTAATCCCTGTAATTGGTAATAACCCGATATTCATACCAATGCTTTGTATCTGCTGATATAAAATCATCCCAATTATTCCCGCAATTATATATTTGTATTTATTAACCTCGCTCTTAAGTCCAATATTTATAATTTTAAAATCAAATAAAATTAATAAACCAATTAAACTAATAGCGCCTATTAAACCAAAATTGCTCGCATATATGGAGAAAATAAAATCAGTATGAGCTTCTGGAAAATAAATAGGTGTATTATTTATGCCAAATCCAAATAAGCCAGCACTACCAATTGCGGATAAGGCATTACCAAGCTGCATCCCGTCACCATTTTGCCAGTCTAGGAGACGATCTATACGATAAAAGAAATTAGTTCCAAACAAATTAATAAACATCTCACTTTTAAAGAAATATAAACCAAGAAAAATAGAACCTGTGACAAGGGCAATTCCTACTATTATGAAAAACCAACGATATCTTATACCAGATATTAATAACATAGCCATTGCTATAAATAAATAAATAATAACGATGCCAGTGTCTGGTTGAAGAAAGGTTAATATTGATGGAATTAAAACAATTACTGTAACTTTTACTAATAAATAGAACTCATCTTTTAATGAAGTTTTTTTTATACCTTCATTAAATTCATTGATTATTCTAGCTAAAATGAGAATTAAAAAGACTTTCATAAATTCGCTTGGCTGTATAGTAGCTATATTACCAATTGTGAACCAACATTTAGAATCATTTATGGGTGTTCCGATAAACAATAACAGAATAAGGCTTATAACACCTATTATATAAAGGACCCAGGCGTATTTAAGCAGATAATCTATTCCTATATACATGATAAAATATGCAACTCCAAAGCCTATAATATACCAAGCAATTTGTTTTAGAAAAACATTTCCAACGCTACTTGGTAATATTGTTTCAGCACTATAAATTGTTACAATACTAATAACAAAAAAGATAATTAGTGGAATGAGAATTCCATATTCAACCTTATATTTTGAAATGTTCTTCACCTAATCACCTCGCATATAAATATATTATACACCTAATAAGTTTTTTCATGTTGCAACTTTTTAATTAATGATGCATAAAATAGGTATAGATAAGGGTGTTGAGATATGAAAAAGAAATTACCAAGCATTTTTGCAAACAAGCTTGATAAAAAAATTGATAATAATGATGAAGTTTTCTACTCTGTATTAGAATATAGGAATCTTTTAGAGCATACAGAAGAAGACCATATTGAGGATAAGAATGTTAATGATAAAATTAATGAATTATTCAATTCGGTTAATTATGTTTATAAAATGAAGGTTGCTATAACGTTAAAGGATAAAAAGGTTATAAACAAGGATATAATAGGTCAAATTGATAATAATCTTATAACAATAGATGATGAATTAATAAATATTGAGGATATTAGTGATATAAAGTATTAATTATATAATTTCTTTTTCTTTTACTAAATGCAAAATAAAAAAGCATATAAATATTTATATGCTTTTTCAGTAGGAAATCTTTACTAAAATATTAATTTATATACAATCTACAAATGTATCTTCAAGACATTTTACGATGCATACACATTTTAAATCAATTGTAAAGAATGAATCGGTTGCTATAAACTCTGGGCATCTATTATGTGAATGTGATTCTAAGTCTGATTTTACTTCTTCAACTAACACTCTACAAGTTGCACAACAATCATCAACTTTTTCTACTCTAAATGTACTTGAAAAACAAGTTGATGGTGTTATTGGTCCCTTTGTTGTTGGCATGATTAAAGGGTCGTTTCCATTAAATCCACATGTGAATAATTGAATTGGCCTAGTATTAAATTCACATTTGTTAGGACGACCTAGAGTTTTTCTGTCACACACATCTTCACAGTCATCATGGCACACAGCATTTTTTTGAAGAATACAAATTACTTTTAGTATATCGCTGATACATTTACAATCAGTATTATTGTTACACATATATATATTCCACCTCTCTATATATTTTCATTTATAACATATTCTCAAATAATAAAAGGGTGTGTAACTTAAACCTATATTAATTGTTTTATTTTTTAATTATTTATAGTATAATGAATAATAGGTGATGGAAATGGCGTATATACAATATTTAATTATTATTATTGTTTTACTAATAATAGCGCTTGTTATTATTAAAGCTAATGGAAAAGATTTTCATATTGAAGCTAACAAATTAGTTGAGTATTTGGGTGGCAAAGATAACATTATTAATATAGAAGTTAACATGTCTAGATTTAAAGTAATGCTTAAAGATGTATCAATTGTTAACAAAGATGCCATTCAGAAACTAGGGGCTAAAGGAATAGTTGAGATAGATAATCAATTAAAAATCATTCTAGGATCTGATGGACAGAAGTTAAAGAAATACATAGATGATTTAAAGAAATAGTCGTACGATTATTTCTTTTCTTTTTATAATTCTACATATTATTCACAATTTATCAATTTTCTTCATTATTCTTTTAATTTAGTTATGTTTCGACAAAGTTCTACATTCGTGTGTTTTATACTAATAACGGAGGGTGATTTATGACACTGATAGAATCTTTTTTTGTAAATTCTATATTTATATTATTTCCTTTATATTGTTATTTTTTATTTGTTACGACTGAAAATAATTTAACTAAGAGAGTAAGCGATATTTTATTTGATTTGGCTTTATTCACATCGTTGTATATCATATCTAAATTTGATATACCTTATGATCAGGTTAAAGTGATGTTTATTACAATACCATTATTAATTGCTTATCTTAAAGATAAAAAAATAACAGCTATAATTCTATCGCTTTGTATAGCTTTTGAGTATATTGTCTATTTTGATATTGCTTTGCATTTTACTTTAATAGAATTATTAATATATCCATTAGCAGTAATGCTTTTAAAAATCAAAGAAAAGAGTGAATTTACGATCATTTCTACGTTTGTAATAATTAAGAGTATATTTAATTTTATTCAGTTAAGTGAATCTTCGATTGATTACGTTAAAATATTGGAGGGATTTTTTGTTTTTCCTTTTGCTTTCTACTTTACAACTCATATTATTTGTTATTTAATGAAAACAAGCGAGAAGACGATGAATCTTCATATGACAATAAAAGAATTAGAACATCAAAAGCAATTAAGGGATTCTTTGTTCAAAATTTCCCACGAAATAAAAAACCCAATTGCGGTTTGCAAAGGCTATTTAGATATGTTTGAGATAGGTAATTGTAGTCATGCTGAAAGATATATTCCTATTATTAAACAAGAGCTTGATAGAACGTTAACTCTTTTAAATGATTTTATGATGTTAACTAAAGTGAATGTGGAACTAAAAAAGATGGATGTTTCAGTTTTATTGCAAGATACTTGCGATATGTTATATTTTATGTTAAAACAAAATAAAATTGATTTTATTTGTTCTGTAATTGATGAGGAAGTATATATATTGGGTGATTATGATCGCTTAAAGCAAGTCTTTGTGAATATAATGAAGAATGCTGTTGAGGCAATACCTAAAGATAGAAAAGGGAAAGTTAAATTCGAGGTGAAAACAACATTGAAGAAACTTGTTATAACCGTAGTTGATAATGGCATCGGAATAAAAAAGCATGAATTATCTAAAATGGGGGAACCTTTCTATACTACTAAGAAAAATGGAACAGGTTTGGGTGTAAAATTCTCTAAAGAGATAATTAAGGCTCATGAGGGTACTATTGAATACAAATCAAAACTTAATATTGGAACGATGGTTATTATAAAATTACCACTAAAAAAATCCTTGTAATAAGGATTTTTAATTATATTAATAGTAATAATATGGATATGGGTATGGGTATGGGTAATAAGGTTGGTATTGATTATAGTATGGTCTATATGGTGGCGTTAATACAGCTCCTGTGAGTGCCCCTAAAGTAAATGGTAAGAAAAAATTGCCTCCACGTCGATAACCAAACCCTGATCTTCTGCCCGGTCTAAAAGGACGTCCTGCTCCAAACATTTGAATCTCCCCTTTCATTTTATTGTATGAAAAGAGTGACTAAAAGTGATTATATATCCTTATTCTGTTATTTTGTTAAACGATAGAAATTAAACGATGGTTTGTTAAAAAATCTTAAATTTAAATTAGATGTACCTAAGCCACCTGATATAAATAATTCAGTATCATTTATTCTATGATAAGCATCAGCATATTCTTTTGCTCCTAGTGGTTTGAAAATAGTTCCTACAAAAGGTAGTCTTATTTGCCCGTTATGTGAATGTCCTGCTAAAACTAAATCAAACTTATATTTTGATACTTTAGTTAATGTATCTGGCGTATGAAGAAGTAATATTTTATAAGAAGGTATAACTTGGGTATTTACTTCTTCCTTGCTAGTGTCTAAATATTGAGTAACACTTTTTATATCTGGTTTTCCTTTTATTTCTGATTCGAGACCTGCTATATAGATAGTTTCATAATCTTTACTATAAATAATGTCATATGCATTATTTAAGTTTATAAACCCGCTATCTTTAATAATAATGTCATATTCATCAAATTTTAAATCGTGATTACCACTTACAGCGTATTTCCCCATTGAGGCATTTAATTTATTTAAGATATTTGTTACTTCTTTTTGCATAGGAGGTGTTATTTCAATATCCTTATCAATTAAGTCGCCAGTGAAAAAAATCAGATCTGGTTTTAAGGCATTAACCTCATTAACAAAAGATGTTAATTCTTTCTTGTTAATTGTTCTACTATAATGTACATCGGTAAAATGTACCACCTTTAATCCTTCAAAACTCTTAGGTATATTTTTATTTGAAACTTTATATTCTTTTATTGTTAATCCGCTCGTACTAATATATCTTGACCATAAAATTAAAGAAGCAAAAGCTAATAGAATGGTAAGTAAAACCCTGTATTTTTTCTTTAAATGTAATTTCTTTTTCATTTTAAACCTCACAATATTAACAGTATTTGAATAACAGTAAAAAAATTATGAAACGCGTGTAAAATCATAGGCGTTAGTAGATTTTTCGTTTTAGCATAAGCATAAGCAAAGGCTATACCTAAAGCTGCATAAGGGATTATATATAACCAACTTGCTAATGATGTTGCAACACCAAGGATGTGGAATGCTCCAAATAACAATCCACTCACAATAACAAATACTTTTTTGTTTTTGAAGACATCAAAGAGTGTTTTACGAAATAATATTTCCTCTATTATAGGTGCACAAATGACTGAGGAAATGATAATATATATAGGACTTAATTTAAGACTTTCTCTTATAGCTTGTTCGTTTTCTGGCAAAGCTAAAGGAGAGAAGGAACTAATTAGCATATTTGAAATAATCATTATGATAAGACCAATAAACCAATATTTAAATCCTATTCTTAAGTGACTTTCTCCATTCTTTTTAAAATCGTCTATATAATTTTTAAAATCTTTTCTATATATGTATATAAGTGTTATAAAAAAGATAATCTCTGTAGAAACAATATAGGCGTTAGATAAATTGTTTGGAATGGTACTTGTATTAATATTTAATATTGCAAAGGGAGTATATATCATAATAGTATAAATAAAATAATATAGTATTACGAGTGCTGATTTAGTAGTTTTCTTCATATGAGCCTCCAATTATAGATATATTATAACAAATTTTCCTTGTTAGTTGTTCAAAATATATAAAAAAATAAAATAATGTGATATAATGTATTCGACAGCAAGGGTGAGATTATCTCACTCTTTAAAATTGAGGAGAATATTATGAAGAACGAGAGTGTTATAAAGAATTTAATCGAGAAACCTCTAGCAGAGATCAATATTAAATTAGATGATGTTTCCTATCTTAAGGAAGACAATATGAGTATTTTGAGAATTACTATTGATAAGAATCCTTATATCGATGTTGATGATTGTGTAGCAGCTACAAAAATCATTAATTCTATTATTGATAGAGAGAACATTATCGATGATGCTTATGTTTTAGATGTATGTTCAAAAGAAAAAGGAGGAGATAATTAATGGATGCAGGAGCTTTTATAAAGGCGGTTGACCATATAGCCGCAGAGAAAAGTATTTCACGTGAGGTTATTTTTGAAGCTATGGAACTAGCCCTTGCAACAGCATATAAGAAAAATTTTAATGCTCTTACAAATGTCAGAGTTGATTTAAATCGTAAAACTGGTGAAATCAAGGTTTTTTCTATTTTAACAGTTGTGGAAAAAATAGAAGAAGAAGAAATTAATGATGAAGTTGAAGAACAAGCTTCAGAGGAGATATTGGAAGAAGAAGTAGAAACAAAACTTAAAGAAGAATTAAAAAGTATTGTAAAAATATCTTTAGAGGAAGCTAGAAAGAAAGTCCCAAATATCAAAGTTGGTGAAACGATTGAAGAAGAAATTACACCTAAGGATTTTGGTAGGGTTGCAGC
>Ga0265294_10002068_pt1 | contig 26554 bp, 27 predicted proteins | sample MunlanPumphouse3_FD_192504 | JGI IMG/M metagenome (GOLD analysis project Ga0265294, IMG submission 192504) | Groundwater microbial communities from a municipal landfill in Southern Ontario, Canada - Pumphouse #3 | ecosystem: Environmental > Aquatic > Deep subsurface > Groundwater | place... | reverse complement strand
GGTGGCGTAATCATCGCACACCGTTTGAGGAGACGTTCGAATGATACTTACAGATGACATTTATTTTTCTCCGGTTATAATTTCAGAATTAACTGTTAGTAGATTTTGATCCTGAGAGGGAATAAAGCGCCGCCTGAATACAAGATATACAGCAGATCCCAGAATTACCCCGTACCAGAGTGTCCCGAACCGGACAATAAGAGCGATTCCAATGGCAGAAACTGCATCCAGACCATATAATTGCAGAAAACCGGTAATGGTCACCTCAGCAAGGCCAATACCCCCTGGAATCATGCTAACCCCGCCTGCAAGGGATGCAAAACTGAAGATAAAAGTCGCAAGTGGCACACTGATCTGCTGGTGGAAACCCATAACAACAAGATACAGGCCCAGGCATTCACAGAGCCATGCAAGTGCATTCAGTGCAGAAAGCCCGATAAGGGTAACAGGATCTGTCACCTGTTCAAATGTGGCATGCATCGCCCTGGCATCTGATGAATACTTTTCGGCATATCTCTCAAGCAGTCCAAGCACCCAATCAGAGACAGTTCTCGAGCGGATCGCCACATAAAACCCGGCGATGAGCACCAGGAGGAGAATCAGCAGGGGAAATCCTTCCTGATATGAGAGAATACCAATGGCGGAGAGCAGGATCAGACTCAGGACATCTGTGATGCGATCCAGAACCACCACAGGAATTGTCCTGTTCAGACTCTCCCCCGATATATCCCTGATCAGCCACCCCTTCCAGATCTCCCCGATCTTTCCTGGGGTCACGATCATAGAGAGCCCACTGAAGAAGACAAAAAGGTTCTGTTTTGCCGGAAGAGATACCCCTGCCTTCCTCAGGAAGAGAGCCCATTTCAGATAACGCAGAAGGTAGCCCAGTGTAGTAAGACCAAGAAGAGCTGCAAAATAAATCCACTGAAATCCGGCAATCGCCTGGCACAGACTGGAAAAATCAGCGTACATGCCCATGGCAATGTATACGCCGATTGTGAGTGCAGCGATTACAAGGACTTTATTCTTCGACATAGGATCAATCCTTTTGATCTGCAGTGAATCAGGAGAGACGACCTGCTCCCAAATGTTTTGAAATTCTGTGACAGTATACATTCCCTGAGATCATCGCTGTCAGTCCGGATCCCGGCCCTTCCGATTTCATCAGGAAAATGTGCATCACTGCCTGCGACAACTGCCAGATTATATTCATGTCCAAATTTGTTAGCAGTTTGGTTATCAGACTGGAAGACACAACGGGAGTTAAACCCCTCAATTGCATCGATGTAACTCACATCGTCAGGCAGAGGATGAAGGGCCCCTGATCGCAGCCTGTCAAATGGGTGTGGAAGAACCACGAGACCATTTTGAGATCTGATTGCTGCCACAACAGTCTCAAAACTCCCTGAAGGGATTTCTTCAGAAAGAAACAAGCCTGTCACCTCTCCCCGGTTTGTCATAATCTCAGATCCAATAATTACCCTGAAGTCCTCAGTTTCTAATTTTTTTGCCCTGATACCTCCGGCGATTGTATTATGATCAGTTATGGCAATTCCATCCAGTCCCTTTTTTTTTGCAATCTTAACAATATCCTCTGTTTTCATGGATCCACATCTACGGGAATAGAGAGAATGAACATGCAGATCAAATTTCATATGAATCCTCCATAGAGAATGAGGATAATCAAACCAGTCCAGAGAAACAGGTTTATTACTGAGGGCCTGTCCAGCAATATCTTTTCACAACTGCCCCCAAAATTGTTAAGTTGCACCAACTGCACATACCTGAATACTCCATAGATTGCAAAAGGCAGTGTGTACAGGAGCGATTCATTAACAGAGACACTGTATAGTGCATAGGACATAAGCAACACAGACACAGAGAGATTCAGAAAGTTCTCACTCATGGTAACAGAATACTGTGTGAGGCATGACCTTGACCCGCTGGCAGTGAGCAACTCATGTCTTCTCTTTCCAAAGGCAAGAACAAGGGCAATGAGGAAGACACACAGGATAAGCCAGGGTGAGATTCTCACATCTATTGCCACACATCCTGCCATTGCTCTGATAACAAATCCCACACCAATGACAATCACATCAATGATTGCATAGTTCTTGAGACATGTGGTATATGATATGCTTATGAGGAGGTATGACAGACCCAGAAGACCAAATGCCGGGTCAATAGCAAATCCAAGTATTAAGGTTCCGATGATAAATACTATAGATAACAGAATGGCCAGGGATGGGGAGAGATCCCCTGCAGCAATCGGACGGAACCTCTTTTTTGGATGGAGCCGATCCAGCTCAATATCTTTTATGTCATTAAGAATGTAAAGAGATCCAGAGAGTATACAGAAGGTTGAAAAAGCAAGGATCAGTGTTCCCCACATTTCCAGGTTAAGGAGATTACCTGAGAAAACAATCCCTATGAAGAGAACAAAGTTCTTGTACCACTGGTGCGGGCGCATTGAGATAATTAAGGATCTTAGCAGACCTCTTTTCTTATCTTTATGAACTGATATACCAAAATCAGGGATAATTATATGATCCACATTTATTTCCTTCAGATATCAAATATTCACCCTCATCAGATTATAATCTTTTTAAATCTGTTAATAACTATAACCTGATTCAAATACAACCGATTGCCACAATTTTTATTTTATAAAAATAATCAAATTTGTGCATACCTAATGCCATTATATCATTCAGATGATCAGGATCCTGTTCACCCTGTAAAGAGTGATCATACTCTCCCACATCTCAATCATTTTATTACCTGTTTTCGAGAATCTATTCCATAACAGATAATACACCACGAAAAATACAGCATCCCTCAACACTCATCCTGGCCCTAATTCTTACACTCGTCGTCCCTGGATGCCTCTCTGTATTTGATAGCTACAGTTCACCGGCAGTGACAACTGTCGAACTCAGCCCAGATGAGGAGGCAGAGATGCCACAGACCTTGGTCATAAGACCAGATGCCATAGACAACACCACAACGCCCACAAAGATGAACCTCCATATGACAAGTCGAGTATGATACAACAGGGGGCTGGCATGTCTATGATGAGCAGACGGCCGCAATAGAGCTCTATCCTGCTGATAAGATGGTCTATGAGATCACTGACAGAGAGGGCGAAGAGATAACACTCTATGAATTCCTGTCCGGCTACCAGTGCGATGAGAACTGTACCCCAGAGCAGGAAGCAGCCTATGCCGACCTTCAGGTCATGACCATCTATAATGCCCTCAAAGAGGACTACCAGATCAGTTATGTCAACCTTGACTCAACCTTTGAGTCAATGGGCTATGTCCAGAGGATCAGCACCCCTGATGTCTCTCTTGGTCTTCACTCAGCCAACTGCATAGACGGAGCAGTTCTCTTTGCTTCAGCCCTTGAGGCCATATCAATGCGCCCGTACATCGTCATGGTCCCAGGGCATGCATATCTTGCCTGGGCAACCAGCGATGACACAGAGGAGATCCATGCCCTCGATACGACGATTATCTCCACAAACACCTTTGAGGAGGCACTTGCAGCAGGTCAGGAGGAGGTTGAAGAGAACAGGGACGATCTGGAGAGCGAAAGCAATGGTGAATATCATCTCAGAGATGTAAAGGCCTCACGGGACAATGGGATCTATCCTGTAAAATAGATCTCTTCTTTTTTGGATAAAGCCCTGAACAGTCCCCTGGCTCCAGATACAGAAAAAAAGGAGTTCAGTCAAGAGCAGGTTCCGGCCTGCTCTCCCTGCACCGATTCAGGCGGTTCACATAGAGGTGTGCCCAGGTGAAACTGACCAGGCCTCCGAGGATGTTGCCGGCAACGATACCCCACCAGACACCTGGCTCGCCCCAGCCAAGTACAATGGCAAGCAGATAGGCGAAAACTGCGATGAAAACCAGGTTCCTGAGCAGACTCATAATCAGGGAGTCCAGACCCCTGCCTGTTCCCTGGAAAAGGGATGAGGACATGACACCTGGTGAGACAAATGGGTAGAAGAAGCACATTGTCTGGAGAAAGGCCACGATCGCGGGTGCGAGGTGTGCACTCTCACCAGTGTATGTGTAGATCATGGCAATCCAGGGTGCAAAGACCCAGGTAATCAGACTTATGCCGATTGCAATCGTGATCCCAATCCCGGTTGAGAAGTTGTGGAGAGCAGGGAGTTCATTATAGCGCCGGCCGCCAAACAACGCTCCTGTCACCGCCACAGTGGATGTGCCTATCGCAATCATCGGGATGATAGCAAACATCACCACACGCCAGCCAGCAGTGTAGACTGCCACTGCATCCACCCCTGATACCAGGACAAGGATGGCATTGATGATCACAATAACTACAGACATAAGCAGAAACTCAAGGCCTGCCGGCAGGCCAACCCTGAAGATGTCCCCCACAACCTTCCTGTCAGGTGAAAACTTTGCCATGGATATTGAGACATAGGTGTCCTTTCTGATGAGCAGCCAGTATATGAGGATTGCTGATACAGATGCCACAGATATCACAGTGGCCCATGCCGCACCCCCGATTCCCATGCCTGCAGAGTAGATGAGAATGGGATCAAGGATCATATTGAGGACAGCGGAGGCGCCCATCGCGTACATCGTCCTCTTTGTATCGCCCTCAGCCCTGAGGATAGCATATCCCACATTTGTGAACAGGATAAATATAGTGCCTGTGAATATGATCTGTCCATATTCTGCCGCAAGGCCTGCCGCAGACCCGGCACCCATCATTATGACCAGGGGTTCCACAAGCAGAAAGAGGGGCACTGTCACTATGAGGGAGAGAATTACAGATATCAAAACTCCGTGCAGAGCCGTAGAATCTGCACCAAATTTATCCTTTGCACCGATCCGCCTTGAGACAGCTGAGGTGACACCTGCACCAAGGCCATTGCCAATCCCTACCAGGATCATATAGACAGGCGTTATGAATCCTACTGCCGCGAGGGCATCTGATCCAAGACCCGCAACCCAGATGGCATCCACCAGGTTGTAGACCGCGAACAGGAGCATCGCGACGATCATCGGGCCTGAGAGTTTTATTATGGCCTTTCTGGGATCCCCTCTCAGTACAGAGACACCCTTTGTGACTCCTGACCTGAACTCACTCGTCTTATCTTCATCCTTATTCATCTTCATCATCTCCCCGGCCATGGGCGTTTATGAGACTGTTGTGTGCAATATGCCTGAGCAGACGGTGGGCCAGTTCTCTGTCCTCTTCAGAGAGACCCTCAAAGGCAACTGTCTCCCACTCTCTGTCGATTCTGACGATCTCAGGCACAATCTGCTCCCCCTTGTCTGTCAGAAAAAGCCTGAAAGCCCTGCGGTTCTCTTGATCAGTGATCCTCCGGACATAGCCGGCATCCTCAAGTCTCCGGACAGCACGTGCAATGGTTGCCTTGTTTATATGGAAGCGTTTTGCAAGGAGATCCTGGGTGATGTCCTGCTGTTTTGCGAGGTGTATAAGCACCATGAACTGGCCGGCAGAGAGGCCAAATGGCCTCATCTCCTCATTCAGTTTTATGAAGTGTGACCTGTGGATGATCGAGATCAGGCCAGGAAACGGAATATTTTGATCAGGTGGAAGACTCATATCTGGAGAATCAGATTGGCTGTCTCAGGGGATATAAGTTGCGCATGCAACAGTTGAGTGTGCAACACACAGGCCCCTGTGTTCAGGTTCCAGATATGGCTCAAGAACCCTGAGATTACAGATAATCTCATTCCTGAAACTATAACATATTGTAGCATAGAGACCAACCTGATCACACAATGAGTATAATCATCATACTCTTCTGGTTGGTCATGACAGCAGTCTGGGCCTTCCGCATAGAAGACAAAAAACTGAAGATGAACCACAAAGGACTCATCCTCCTTGGTGGTATCATATCAGGGGTGGCCCTGTATATCACCATACCTGCACTTATACCGATAAATATTATCATATATATTGCAGTATCGATTGCAGCAAGCGCGTTTGCATCATCAGTCATCTACAATGTAGAAAATATGAATATTATCGGCGGGGCAGCCCTGATCGTGGCCATCCTCGTTGTGCCCATGCTCACATCAGGAGCACAGGTTGCAGGGGCACAGGCCCTTGCCGAGATCCCGCAGGTACAGACAGCAGAGAATGCAACAGACCTCATTGACACACAGCATATCAGGCTGACCTCATACAAGACCGCCCTCTGGCGGGCTGACAAGGTCATCGGAAACCTGGGATATAAGGTGGGCGTCTTTGAGCCTGATGTCCAGTTCATTGATAGTGAACTGATCTGGCTGGCACCTATGGACTTCACATCCCTGGACAAATCCCTTATCTATGCAGGTGAAGGCACAGAGGGATATGTCATCCTCTCTGCAGAGGATCCAAAGGCCGAACCAGAGCGTGTCACAGGGATTGCTATGAAATACACGCCAAATGCAATCCTCGAAAATGACCTGACACGCCACATCTGGGAGGACTACCCGACCTATATCATCCATGATCATGTATTCCAGCTTGATGGTGAGGGCAACCCTGAATGGATCACACTCCTCACACAGCCGGCCCTCTATGGCATCATCGGAGAGGTGCCACAGGGCATTGTGGTCACGGATCCTGTCACAGGCTCAAATGAGTTCTACAAGCCAGGCGAGCAGCCATCCTGGATTCAGAGGGTATGGGATGAGGATCTCACAGAGACCTACCTTGACTGGTGGGGCAGATACTCTGACGGCTGGATCAACTCCTGGTGGGGCCAGCGCAACCTCAAGTTCCCGACAGGCGGGGTCTATATTGCCCATGGGGACGCCGGGGCGACACTCACCTCAGGGGATCCTGATGTATATCTGGTAGAGGGCACAGACGGCAACCAGTACTGGTTCAGTGCCATCACAACGCCAGGTAAGGACGCTTCTATGATTGGTTATGTCCTCTGCGATGCCCAGAACGGCAAATTCACCTTCTACAAGGCACCAGGATACTACAATGACCTCGGAGCCGCGGCAAATGTCCAGCAGCACCAGAAGGTTGCAATGGCCTCAGGCCTTGAGATCGTCCAGCCAATCATGTATATCATAGATGGCGAGGAGGTCTGGATCATACCTGTCATCTCACAGACAGGCGAGGTCATGGAGATAGGTCTTGTTGTTGCACATGGCGGAGAGACCTATGTGGGCGACAATCTCGATGATGTGATTACCCAGTGGAGAGGTGAAACCCTCACAGAGTCAGGCACTGACACTGTCCCTTCAGATGACCAGACCACCATCCAGGAGATCGAGGAGATCAGGAAACTCCTTGACCAGCTGGAGGCAAAGCTGAAGGCAGAAAAAACAGAATAAATCCCTTTTTTTATAGATTTATGCCCCACAGCCCCCAATAATCCACAACAGAATGTTTGAATAAATGGCTCCCAAAACAAAACAATTAGAACAGCATCTGAGAAGCCCAGAGCCAGAAAAAAATATTATATGGATATTTTATATCAGTTTGAAAGAAGGTGTGTGTGGTGTTCTGTCCTGACCGCACTCAGAGCATCACCCCTGCCACTGCCAGGACCGGCAGCATCGTCACCAGAGCCAGATGAGGCGCAAATCCCGGTGAGGTCTGGAAGCTGTATTTCAGAGTCGTCCAGATCTGAGTGTAGGCCGTGACTGCGGCCAGCACCTGCATGAGTGCAGCCCCATAGGCGACTGCAATATTGCCAGTCAGGATGGCAGCGAGGGTGACAATCAGAGCAAGTATGAGAGCCCCGAAGTGCAGAGCCAGTTTCATGCCAAGCATCCTGAAGGTGATAAATCCACTGACTATGGCACTGAACATGATTGCCAGAGCGATTATCTGATATGTTATATTCATTCTCTTCACCTCAGAAATTTACCACCGCATTTGCGGGATTGCTCATGAGCTCAAGATAGGTCGCAGCCCCTGCAAGGCGTACTCCCTCGACAAGGTCACGAGGCCCGATTCCCCTGAACTTTGCACTCAGTTCGCATACATAGACCTTTGCGCCGGCCTTTATGACCTCATCCATGAGGACGTCAAGCCTCTCGAACTCAGGGTGCTTCACGCATGCAGCATTGCCCTTCTTTGCAAGGCCGGCACCGTCCATGAGCAGGAAGATAGTAACCTTCTTGCCCATGCTCAGGCCCACCTTTGAGAACAGGAATGTGGCATATGCCCTCTCGGCATTGCCGATGCCACTGCTCTGCGCAATGACCACACTGTCCCTGTTCACAATGGCTGAGACAGCCTCCGGCTTCTCGGCCTTCTCTGCGATCAGATAGTGGTGATCGCCCTCAACACCCTGATCAACAACTCCTGAACCAGAGGATTTCACTGCCATGACAATGTCCTCCAGAGTGTCTGAACCTGCGGCTTTCACCTTCAGCCTCTCCCCCACAGGGAGGGCTGCGATGATGTTGCCTACCGCGATCACAGGGCCCGGACAGAAGTCCCCCCTTACATCAATCTCCTGCATTGTCTTTCCTGTTGGCATCAGTCTTGCCTCTATGAGATCGCCTGATTTCGAAGTTTCCAGAGTGTACCCGTGTTTTCTGGCCACGGCCTCCATGCCCACCTCAGCGCCGGGGCTGAGCAGAAAGCGGATCTCCTCATCGGAATTATCCATGTTTTTAATGACATTATCAGCCAGAATTCCTGAGTTTGGGGCCCTGATACCCTGCACATTGATGGTCTTTACCATGATTAACCCCACTTTTCACTGAATATCTTCAGGGCCTCTATGATGGCAGGCAGGTTCCTGGGCGGGATACCAAGGATTACCTCCTCATCAGCGATCCCTGTGTTCTTCCTCGAACCATTGCAGCCCAGGGTCATATTTGGCACACCCCGTTCGATCACTGCGACAACGGCATCTGCACAGAGTGACTGGATTCCAGAGTAGTCACTGGAGATCCTGCCGCCAAGTTCATGGAGATATGCCTGACTTAGTCTCAGGGCCTGCTTTGGGGTGGCAATGACAACAACCACATCAGGCTCAAACTCTGCGGACTCCAGCGGAGAGTATACAGAGGCATAATAACTTTCTGTGCTCTTCGGGATGGCACTTACAGTATCAAGGGCCCCTTCTGCTGTTCTGAAGTTGCCAAGTTTGTGAAATGTGCTGCCTGTTGAGAGATGCTCAGGGATGGGGCCGATTCCCATGACGCCTGCACCGCCCTTGCACATGTGCTCATCCAGGGTCGCATACCCTTTTGTCCCTGTAAGGCGGGCGTTCTGCACAAACTGGCAGTGACGGCTCTTCTCAGGCACCTTCTGGTAGCCGGCAGGCAAGTCAGCCCCAGTCTTTGCAAGTTTCACGGCAACAGGGCTGCCCCTGAGGCCAAGCAGTTCTTTCAGTTCCTGTCCAATCTTCTCATATGACATGCTTCTTCCTCCACACCCCAAAGTTCACTGGCAGGATTCAGCCAGATATTGAACTTTGTAGTCTAACTATATTGTATAGTATAATTGACATTTATAGTTTTGCAGGGTGCGAAGATCTGCCCTGCCAGAGGAGAATAACCAGCAGATCCCAGAACCATAGCCCAACAAGGGGAACAGATATTATAATATGGCCACAGATGTTAGACTGTATAGTATAGATCCACATGACACAGATACAAGATCTCTCTGACACTGAAAAACTGATCATATCATACATCAGATCCCACCTGCCTGAGGAGTGCATGCTTGACAAGATCTCCATGGGCATCGGCAAGAGCCGGGCCACAGTCCTCAAATATCTGGGCATGCTCCATGCAAAGGAGATCCTGGACTTCAGACACATCGGCCGCAGCAAACTCTGGATGATCAAACAGGCGCCAGAGGCAGGCCCTGAGGTGGCTGCGAGGCCAGATAAAGAGCCCCTGCCCAGGGATGTCCGCAGACTGGCCTCCATGGCATTTGAGCTCAATGAGATCAGGCTGCACGAGGCAGAGCTCAGGGACAGGCTGGATCACCCTGAGAAGATCGTACTGATTCTGGATGAGGAGCTCAGGATCATCTTCAGCAACAGGCTCTTTGAGAGCATCTTCCCTGAGGCAGAGAACTTCAGGGATCTGATCAGGCCGTCCCAGGCACTCATGACAGAGAGGCTGATGAGGGCAAAAAAGACAGGCACTGCAAGCTCCATAAAGCTGGATCTCATGGAGAAGGCCGGGATCTACAGGCCATACCAGATCTCAGCACTCCCACCCGCACCAGGAGATCAGACCGGATGTATGGCAATTGTAGGAGAAGATCTCTCAGGCAGAGACAGGAGCAGAAGACATCTTGAGGCACTCCTGTATATCATCAGGGCAACAGGCAATGCCAAGGATGAGACGCAGCTCCTGAGTGAGGCTATGAAGGGCATCAGGGAGAAACTCCTGCCATATGCCCAGTCTGCTATTCTGATGGCAGACATGCGCACTGCATACAGCACTTTTGAGATCACCGATGATACAAAGAAAGGTCTCTCGGGCCTCATAAACCGGTGTATGGAGAGCCTTGAGAGCATATCAGCAGGAGAGACAGAGGCTCCCACAGATCTTCTGAGTGCCATTACCAGAAACGACAAAATAACGAGCACCCTCGCCGTGCCCATCATTGAGGAGGAGAGGGCCATCGGCGCCATTCTCCTGGTCCTGGACTCTGATGTGAGCACCACAGAGATCGAGAATCTGGAGATCGTCGCAGACGAGATCTCGAGTGCCATGAAGATGCAGAGGTTTGACAGGGAGAGAAGAGAGTATACCAACACCCTGCTTGCCATGAACAGAATCACAGGCATACTCAATGATGCCAGGGATGAGGACTCGATCATGGAGAGATCCATAGAATCTGCCATGGCCTCACTGGATTTTGAGATGGGCTGTGTCTACCTCAGGGATGAGGAGGACGAGATGATCCAGAGAGTACAGAGGAACATGCCAGAGAGCCTCAGGAAGATGTGCATCTCAGGCATGTTCAACGGGCTCTTTGAAAGGGCATTCAGGGAGAGGAATATCATCTACATAACCTCAGGAATGCCTGAATACAGCATGATTGACCCGGCGATGAGGGCACACGGCGTGCGCACCCTGCTTATTCTGCCGATAAAAATGGGTGACAGGGTTGTTGGCCTGCTGAACATGGGCAGCAGAGATGTCAAACCCTATATGCCGACAAGCCTGGAGAATCTCTCATCCATAGGCCTCCAGCTCGGCCTTGCACTTGAGAGATCCGGGCTTGCAAGAGCACTGGAGATCAGGTCAGGGAATGGGAACTGAGAATCCCATTCACCTTCTGCTGACCATACCTGCCAGACCAATGCATCCCAGTGCTATAAAGACCATAGTCGGGATAGTCCCTGAGCTGGTTGGTGCAGGGGTGAGAGTCTCTGTCGCGGGCGTCTCAGGAAGTGACCCGATCGGGGGTTCCAGATGGATCACGAACTTTGAGACTGGCTGCGGGCCAAGCGCTATTGGCTGACCAGGCACCACAGGTCCAGAGGCCTCTCCACTGACAAAGAGCATATTGACACTTGAGCCATCATTGCGCCCGTTGTACAGGAATGACTCCCCTGGTTTGAGTGCCATTTCAACCACAGTCAGGCTCTCGCTCATAAGGGTGATATTTGCTGAGACAGCAGGGCATACACCACTGTTACATCCAGGATCCGGCATTGTAATGTAACTGAATTTGTAGTCGCCAATCAGGGGCAAAGGGAGAGTGTCTGGATCACCGATAAGATCAGTTGCAGCCAGGTCACCTGATTTTATGGTGACAAGTCTGCCGATTGCTATCAGATTGCCATCAAATCCACCAATGCTGGTGGCCTCAACCATATCTCCGACACTGATCACAGATAATGCCGCTGCGTCAGGGACAGCACCATTGATAACCACAGGATCGATTGGTGTCCACATACATTTTGCCACCCCCCCCTCATAGGTACATCCATATGTGGAGTCAGCATTGATCACAATAACACCCTCAGGCTCAATTGCTGTAACAGAACCCTTGAATGTGACTTCCTGAAGCACTGCCCCAACCGGCACCGCAACCACAATGGCTGCCAGGATGGCAATCAGGAACACAGAGTAAGAACACAATTTCATCATCACACCTCTTTTTCAGAGGCAATTATTTTATTACAATATAAATATTGTCACCCAGAGATAGCAATCTCATTGCAGAGCAGGGATCATCAGTCACAAAGCCGTCTGCCCCTGAGGAGACCGCATCCCTGATCTCCTCCGGCTTATTCACAGTCCAGGGGATGACAAGAATGCCATTGAGATGTGCCTCTGCAACAAGCTCCCTGTTCAGGAGGTTTTTTTTCGGCAGGAGGGCATCAGCATGGATAGAAAGGGCGAGATTTATGAGGCTTGCGGGCTCTTTTGAGTATATGAGACCAGTCCTGATCCCTAGAAGAAACAGTTTTGCGAGACTCACAGATTCCTGACTGGAGGAGACAATGAAGAGGTTGTCAGGCCTATAATTCCTGAGAATGGCACAGATTGCCCCCTCACTCCCGGACTCCTTGATCTCCACAACAAGACCGCAGCCTCCGCCCAAGAGCTCCAGCACCCCCTGTAGTGTCGGGATCTTCGTACCCATTCCTGCGTCCAGCGTCCTCAGCTCTTCAAGGGTGAAATCCCCCACAGGCCCGGTGCCGTCTGTTGTCCTGTCCAGAGTTGCGTCATGGATCACGACAGGCACGCCGTCAAGGCTCAGGCGGACGTCGACCTCGACATAATCCGCACACCCCATTCCGAGTCTCAGTGCAGGCAGAGTATTCTCAGGCGCAAGGGCACGTGCCCCGCGGTGCCCGATGATCAGCATGCCCACCCTCTGCACTGCTGTATAATATAACCAGCGGCAGTCAGAACCTATCGCTGCATTCGGGATCTGAAACGCACAAGCCCGGTTATACAGTGATTGTATGGCGTTGGGATGCCATACTCATCCCCCTTTCTGGCCACATAGCCATTGAGGAGATCGATCTCTGTGAGGCGCTTCTTCTGGATATCATAGTACATCGAGGTATAGACCTCTGCAAAATCAGGGATCTGCACCCCACAGAGATATTCCAGATACTCATCTGCCGTCGCCCAGGGCAGACTGATGCCCTCCCTCTCAGTGACAGCGAAGGCCTCCCTGACAATGCCCTGGATAATATCCCTGAGATCCTCGTCACCTGAATCCCCGACACAGATGGAAAGAATGGCCCCCAAGGGGTTTGCTGTGAGATTGAGAAGTGATTTCACCCAGATATCTGATCTTATGTCAGGGCTGGCCTCGGCCGCGATACCTGCATCCTGAAGAAGTGATACCAGACCAGACAGGTCTGCATCACCATAAAAGAGACCAAGCTTCATGGGACTGCTCTGGTTCTGCACCCTGACATGCCCAGGCCCCATAACTGTGAAGTTGGTGGTGACAGTGCCACCTATGACCTGATCTGTGAATTCACTGATGATCTCCTCATTGCCTATGCCATTCTGCATGCTCACCACAGGCCTCCCGGCAATAGCACCGGCGTACTGCTCACAGATCAGACGGGTGCCAGTGCCCTTTGCAGTGATAAAGACACAGTCAACATCAGGGAATGGCTTCTGCGGTTCAGTACAGCAGGAGATGCCGGAGATATTCCGGTCACCCCAGACCCCCTCCATTATCAGGCCCTGCCTCTGGATAGAATCAGCATGCACAGGCCTGCACGCAACATGGAGATCAGCCACCTCAGAGAGGGCACCCGCAAGAGCAAGGCCGACAGCTCCGGCGCCGAGGATCAGGATACAGGGTTTTTCTGGATCAGTCATTTTCAGTCATTAATAGATATATTAGGAAAGTATAGAGAATGTTTCGTGTGATTGGAGGGATTCTGAGAACATGAGGGGAGGGGGTCAGCACTCTCAGGACTTACCAGACCTCAGGGAAGGCCATGTTAGTATAGATATCTTCGAGTTTTGTCTTATGGCCAAGTTCCATCTTTGCCAGATTCTCAAAAATACCCTTCTGTTCAGAGCCTGTGCTCATCCGGGCAAGCCTCGTGTACATCTCCACTGCCTCTTTCTCCTTTTTTATGGCAAGCTGAAGCCCTTCTGCGGGTTTCATGTCTATCGTGACAGTGGGCGTATCAAAGGACTCTGAGACTTTGTAATCACTGGTTACGTCAAAACTCAGTGATTTTGCAGGTCTGGAAAGGTAGCCCTCAAGAAGTTCACGATGGGATGTCTCATCCCCGGCCAGTTCTTCGAAGATTAATTTCAGGTCTTTGTCCTCAACTCTCTCCTGCACTGCACGGTAGAAGGCATATGATTCAACCTCCCTGCTGATTGCCACAGACAGGATCTTCCTGTATTCTTCTGCATTCATCTCTCTGCACCTCTTCTGGTATTGGGAATATACATACGCACACAATATATAATAATATGCCAATATCCTCAATGTCCTACCTGGATAGGATATGCTCCGCAGCCAGCACCGCGGTGGAGAAGGCAGCCTGGAGGTTGTATCCGCCTGTATCGCCGTCTATATCCAGCACCTCACCTATAAAATAGAGATTGGGCACCAGTTTTGACTCCATACTCTTCTGATTGATCCTGCCAAGAGAGATACCACCCTGAGTTACCATTGCCTTCTCAAAACCTGCAAGTTTACTCACCCTGAAAGGCAGTTCAGTGAGATTTATGATGAGCCTGTTCCGGAGTTTCTTTGAGATATGTGCACAGGTGAGTTCTGGCTCTATATCCGTGAGTTCAAGGATCCGCCTGACAAATCTCTCTGGCAGGGAATATTCTGAGAGAACGGTTCTGAGATGCCGGGTTCCGTTCGCGCCAATCCTCTCTGTCAGATCAGTTCTGAATGTCTCTGTATCCATACCACCTATAAAAAAGATCTTAAGGACGTCCCCTGGGGCGATATGCCTGGAGAGCTCAAGCACGCCAGGCCCTGAGAGACCTGTATGCGTAAACAAAAGGTCTCCCCTGTGCTGATGGAGCTTCTTATTATCCCTGAACAGGGAGATGGAGAGGTTTTCAAATGAGATTCCTGAAAGGTCTGAGAAGTGATAATCTTCAATATATGCAGGTGAGAGGCCAGGGGAGATCTCAGTTACGGGCTGTCCGAGCTGTCTTGCAAGAAGATATCCATCCCCGGTGGAACCTGTGGCAGGATAGGACGCCCCGCCGGTGGCAATCACAAGGTTGTCTGCCAGATATTCGGTTACATTGGTTTTCAGAACAAACCTGCCGTCTTCGAGAGCCACATCATGCACGGCCTCATTGCAGTGGATCTCAACCCCCATATTTCTGCACTCAGAGAGAAGCAGATCAAGCACATCTGAGGACTTCTTTGACTCAGGGAATATCTTCTCCCCCTTCTCAGTCACTGTCATAAGTCCCAGGTCACTGAAGAATGCAATCAGATCCCTGTTTGTAAAGTTCATGAGAGCAGGCCGTAAGAATCTGCCATGATCCCCGTAATGAGCAAAGAATTCAGAGATCTCGCCGCCATGGGTGAGATTGCACTGCCCGGCACCTGTGATCAGAAGTTTCCTCCCACAGGAGGGTTTCTTCTCAAGCACCAGCACCCGTCTGCCCTCTCCTGCCACCTGGAGGGCACAGAAGAGACCAGCCGGCCCGGCCCCTGTGATGACAATATTATACTCTTCCATGCCACACGTCCTGATTGTCTGATATAGTGGGGCCTGATACCTAGTCAACTAACCGGGCCTAAAGACCGGGGACTCCTTGCCGAATCAATTGAAGGGGCCCCAAAGCAAAACCGTTGCGCACGCAACCATTATATGAGATAGTTGCGCAGGTAACAAGTGAGGGGCCCCATGATTAATCCAATACCCACCGGAGCGATGATCTCATATCTGAAGAGATCTGCCAGGATCTATCTCAGAAATGAACTCAGACCATATAATCTCGGGAGCGGCCAGTTCCCCTTCCTGATGGCGCTCTACTACAAGGACGGGATCAATCAGGAAGAGCTTGCCAGAAATCACAGATATGATAAGGCCACCATCGCAAGGGCAGTGCAGAAACTTGAAAATGAAGGCTATGTCTCAAGGCAGAGGGATCCCGCAGACAGGAGGGCCTTTCTGGTATATCTCACAGACAAGGGAAGGCAGATCATGCCTGATATGAAGAGAATAGCCTCTGGATGGCAGGAAGAGATGCTCTCCGGTTTTGAGGAGGATGAACAGGCAGCTGTGAACTCATTCCTTGAAAGAATGGTCAGGAATGTATCCTCCAGGGAGATGAAGACAGATGAATGAGGATGATCAACAGGAGAAGGCGACCGCCGGCGTCAGAACACTTCTCGGCAATCCCAGATCTGCGATCCTGAAACTCTCTGTGCCCATGATCATCGCCATGTCTGTCCAGACGGTCTATAACCTCGTGGACGCAATCTGGGTCTCAGGTCTCGGTGCAGATGCACTGGCAGCCATTGGATTCGTATTCCCGTTCTTCTTCATGGCAATGGGCCTTTCAAATGGCCTGGGGGTCGGCGGAGGCTCGGCAATATCCCGAAGAATCGGGGCACACGATAAGGCGGGCGCCGACAATGTGGCAGTTCACACCATAATCCTGATGCTGCTGACTGCCGCGGCATTCACACTGCCAGGGTTCCTATTCGCAGATGAACTTCTGATTCTCATCGGAGCAGGCCAGACCGCAGGAATGGCCGCTGCCTATGCCAGGATCATCTTTCTTGGGAGCATCCTCATATTCTTCACAAGTGTGGGAAATGCATTCCTGAGAAGCGAGGGGGACGCAAAGAGGGCGATGTACGCCATGCTCCTGAGCGCCGTTCTGAATATCATCCTTGATCCGATCTTCATCTACACCCTTGACTGGGGCGTGGAGGGGGCCGCCGTCGCGACTGTCATCTCGATGGCTGTGGCATCCCTCCTGATACTCAACTGGCTGGTATTCAGGAAAGATACCTATCTCTCATTCTCATTCAGGGATTTCAGATTCAGATGGGAGATCGTAAGGGACATCCTGAGGACAGGCCTGCCGGCAGCAGTGCAGCACCTCTCCATGGCCTTTACGATGCTAATCATGAACCTGATCATCATCATGGTGGCAGGCACCGATGGAGTGGCTATTTATTCAGTCGGCTGGCGGGTGGTGACTGTCGCCACCATGCCTTTGGTAGGAATTGCCACGGCTGTCGTCTCTGTATGCGGTGCTGCATATGGCGCAGGACTGCTGGACAGGGCAAATACGGCCCAGTTATATGCCACAAAGCTCGGCGTTCTCATAGAGATCCCGATAGCAGGCGCGACATTCATCCTGGCACCCTGGATTGCCGCTGTCTTCACCCTCTCAGAGGCTGCGGCCCACATAGCGCCGGATCTTGTGATCTTCCTCAGGATTGTAACATTCTTCTACCCTGTGGTGGCATTTGGGATGTTCTCCTCAGCCCTCTTCCAGGGCACGGGCAAAGGCATGAATGCCCTCATAGTCACAGTCCTGAGAACCCTAATCCTCACACCCCTGTTTGCCGGTCTCTTTGCTTTCACTCTGGGCATGGGGCTGGAGGGGGTCTGGTGGGGCATGGTCACAGGCAACCTGATAGGCTCCATAGCCGCCTTCCTGTGGGCAAGATTATATCTTAATGGGCTGATGGAGGAGAAGGGGGTAGCTGCATAACATTGCCCTTGCACATTATGCAGCTACACCCTTCTCCAGTTGCAGAAAAGCACAGACGCATATAATTTCACCCCGCGCGGCCTGATCAAGGCGATGGAGACCGGCAGAAAGGAAGATTTCAGAAGACTCACTGGCAGTATGGATCTCAGAGAGACCCCGGTATTGCTCAGAGAATTATCTGATGTCATTATGAGAGCATATAGGGATCTGAAGGCATCAGAGAACAGTACCGGCCGTAAGAGAGGATGAATTTGCGAGTGGTTTCTATGGTCTTCTCAGAATGGACACCCTCCTGCGCACCTGAGACCAGCACCAGGCACCTGCCATCTGGCAACGGCATTCTACAACATTCAGGAGGACAACAAACCAGAATCGGCGAGAATTCCTGTTGCAGTGAAAAATATCAGAAAAATTACTACTGTCCCCCACAAAAGATAATATAACCTAGTAAAGCAACATATATACTAGATTGTAATGGAAGTTAGCAAGCTGTACGTAGGAAACCTTACATATTCAGTCACTGAAGCTCAGTTAGAAGAACTGTTCTCCAAATATGGCGAAGTTAAGGAAGTCAGAATCATTGAGCACAAGGGATTTGGATTCGTTGAGATGTCCTCAGTCGAAGAGGCTGAAAACGCAAAAGAAGCACTTAACGAGACTGTCTTCGAAGGCCGGACAATGAGAGTGGACGAAGCCCGCCCTCCCCGCCCAAGAACCGAATTCAACAGATACTAAAATAATCCCATTAAATCAATTTTTTGGAATCTTCGGGGATGATGGATTATCTGTACACAGAAGATATCATCCTGGATTGATCCCACTATTGGTCAGCCAGACTGTTAGTCAGAACAACTACAGACAGTTCTTCAGGTTTTTTTTATAATATTACCATAACAGCGTAGCCCTTCAGATAATCCACATAAGAACCTCCAGGCTGTAAGAGAGAGCATCATTATATATTGTCCGGACAATCTTCGAAGAGCCCCCTTTAACTGCCAGCAGAAAATCCTGCCAGCAGACCTGAAATTGAGAGAAGGATTCAGAAAAGGATGGCAAAAATGTTTGATAATATAATTCTTGCAACAGATGGATCAGAGAATGCGATGAGGGCGGCAGAGATGGCGATAAGGCTCTCAAAAGAACTGAAAAATGAGCCTGTAACCATCGCTCATATAATTAAGTCCGGGCCCCAGAGACCAGAGATCATAAAGGCAAAATTTGATCTCCAGAGGCTTCTTGAGGAGGAGGCCAGGCTTACACTTGAAGATACAATTGCCCTTTTTGAGAAACAGGAAACCCCATACACCGTCAGGGTCGCACTCGGCGACCCCGCATCAGAGATTACAAAACTCGCAGGGACGGCTGATCTTCTGGTTATAGGCAGCAGGGGGATGGGCTCACTGAGGGGTGTTATCATGGGCAGTGTCAGCCGCAAGGTTGCAGATCATGCCACATGTCCGGTTCTGATTGTAAAGTAAGATCAGGTCAGTCAGCAGTACTCAGTTCTGGTGCCAGACTTTCAAAAATAAGAGGTGTAAGTTCTGGATTATACTGTGGCAGGTATGAACTTTGCCAGAAGATAAAGATCATCCACTCCTGCAATGAGAGCATGCCTCACACCAGGGGGTGTTGCAAAGGAAAACCCCGCACCTGAACGGACTTCTTTGTTATCGTAGATATATACTCCGTCTCCGGCAAGCACCTCATTGAATTCCCATTGATCTTCATGGAGATGCTGCCCGACCTCACAGCCCTTGTTCACCCTGATAATATGACAACTGAATGCACCACCTGTTTCCTTCCCAGACACAAGATCTTTTAAGAATACCCCATTAAATGCAGGATGCTCATACCAATTCAGCTTTTTCGCATCAGTCTCATCATCTGGGAAGATAATTTTTCCTTCATTAAAAATGTCAACAACATTACGATCTTTCAATTTTTCACCTCCAAATAAATCATTAATAAAAAGTGCATGACACAGAAGTGTCAGGCACCCGACATGAGAGTGGCAACTGTCACTCCCATATCAAGCAAAGGAGATCAGGATCTTAAATCCAGATCAGTCAGTGACATGCGGAATGACATCTTTGAATATGTCTATTCCAAGATTCACATCAGGACTGGAGTTCCCAAGACAGAAGTGGTCAATTCCGGCCGCCTTGAAACGCTCGATCTCCTTGATCATCTCCTCAGCATCAGTTGCACACATGTAGTTCTCCTTGATTACATCAGGGTGAACGAGATTTGCATGTAACTCAACCTCCTTTGGACTGTAGACCTTGTATTTGAACATAGCCGGGACAAGGCATCCTGCCCAGAAACGGTTACCTTCAACAGCCTTATCATAATCTGGATCAACTGAATACCAGATGAGCATGGCATGCTCCATCTTGCTTGGATCTTTCCCTGCTTCACGCGCGCCCTCCTCAAATTTGGGGATTGTGACATTTTTCAGGGTATTGGTATCAGCCGCAACAGTCATGAGATGATCACCATACTTGCCGGCAAGTTTTGCACCTTTTGGTCCCATGCCACTGAAGTAGAGAGGCACCTCAGTATCAGGCTTGGTGTACAGGAAGGCCTTGTCAAGGGTGAAATAATCGCCTTTGAATGTGACTGGTTCATTACTTTCCCATAACTTACGCATCACCTCAATTGCCTCCACAGTCATATCCTGACGCACAGGCACGCTGGGCCATTCGCCTGTAACAGGAACCTCATTCATGGCTTCCCCGGCACCCACAGCAATACCCACTCTTTCAGGATACATCTGCCTCAGTGTTGCAAAGGTCTGGGCCACAATAGCCGGATTATATCTCATAATCGGGCAGGTAATACAGGTAGAGATAAAGATATCCTTTGTTGCCTCAAGTGCTGCTCCCATCCATGCCCATGCCTGTGCAGACTGGCCCCCTGTGTGATACCAGGGATGAAAATGATCATCAGCCCAGATTGAATCAAAACCAACCTTTTCTGCTCTCACTGCCTGTTCAAGTGCATCCCTGGGCTTGTATTGCTCAAGTGATGCAAAATAACCAAGTTTCGTTTTCATATGTTTTTCCTCCGTGTAACATCAGGCACATGGAGGCAGGAATCAACACCGGACTGACCAAATATTAATATGTTGACAATAGCAACAATTATATTGGTCTGGAAACAGCTGATATTCACTCTGCAAGTCTGATCAATCTGTCGAGTGAATATCAGATCATCCTGACCTCCATAAGGTACAAGGCTACCTGATAGATTTTTTATGCAGGCATTTAACCTACATCTGATAATTATCTTACCTCAACATAATATCTATGTTTATTGCTCGCCATTGAGAAGGCAGGTGCACAACGAGATCTGGCAAATCATATAATATGTATATCAGGTATAATGAAAAATATATTTCCGAATATCACAGGGGATAAGATTATATCCATAAACTGACGGTTATTTTTATAATAAGCTCCAGGTCATCACCTTTTCATTGATGGTCAATAAAGTTTTGATTACATATAATTTTCAGATTAGATTAACTATAATTCTCATTCATACACCATTCAGAGAATCTAAGTATATATCATCTTTAGAAGGAGGTCTCTTTAAGTGAGACCAGTTCTGATCGGGCTTCATCAGAGACATCAATCATAAATGAAGCAATCTCACCTGAAGGCAGTTTAAAGATATAATGAGAGAGCCACGGTGAGTCAATTCCCTTTACATACTGAAGAGGGGGCAGCACCTCAGGATTCTCAGTATTGAGAACACGTATCAGCGCGTCACGTACACCAGGATCAGGGAGATCAGGAAATTCCTTGAAAAGTCGTTTTCCAATAAGATCCTCCTTATTCACACAGAGGATCTTCTCAGTCACATGATTGATATCCTTGAACACATACTCCTGGCCATCCTGTATGGGCTGGTATATCAGCACGCCGTTACAGGTATCATTAAAGAATGAACGATAACGAGATTCTTTAAATATCAGTTCTTTACGGGATTTTCTGTCATTGGTAACATCCCTGAACATGATTGCGGATTCACTGACAGAAACCCCCTCCGAGGCAATCGGAGTAAGCACCACCTCAAAATAGACAACCCCGGATTTATTTGTGGGTATTATCCCGGTTCGTTTCAACCTGTCAAAGTCACAGATAATGTCAGTATCACCAGATTTGTTTTTGTCAATAAATTCTTCAAAATTTTTTCTGTCACAGGGGATATCAGAAATTTTTATTGAAATTAATTCCTCCAAACATCTCAGACCAAGGATATCAAGAGTTGCCTTGTTGGCATTGAGAATATTTCCTGATTTGTCAAAAAAGATAATGCCACTTGGTACCTGTCTGAATATTGTCCGGAGTTTCTTATCACTAACCTGTAGAGCTTCTTCTGTCTGTTTCTGATCTGTGATATCCCTGAGGCTGATTATAATATCCTGACTTCCATTCTGGGAGACAGTGGGAACAAAATTGATATAATATACTCTGTTGGTCTTCTCCTCAATACACTGAATTTCATTGATAAATGTATCACCAGTGGCCAGCCTCTTTATGTTCCGCTGAACTGAGGGATCTGAAAAAATTTCCAGGCTCATATCAAGGAGATTGGCACCGATAACTGATTTCTCTATGTTTAGATTGAACTTCCTGAAAAAACTTTTATTTGCCATCTGAATTCGCATCTGCGAATCTACAACCACAATGAGGTCAGATGTGTAATCGAAGAGTTTAAGTGTTGGAATTCTTTGGGATGTGGTATAGAGTTTTGATCTGCCAAACCGCTGCACTGTCACATGCCCATTCAGTCTCAGCATATCAAGATATTTTGAGACTGAACCCCTGTTCATCCCCAGTTCCCTGGCAATAGCAGATATTGACAATTTCTGGGGGGCTTTATCCTCAAGAAGATTCTGAACCACTATGAGTCTGTCAAGGTATTCATCCATACACTATGCAGTATATCAGATCATCTCATATATCTGCTGGAAAAATACTCATTACCACACCCATGACAGGACAAAGATCAGCAGAAGCATGATCCCATCTCTCAGTGTCATGGAGACCAGCATGATCTCAGCTCCATTTCTGGGCCCGAAGATGGCAGCATAGGAGGTTCCGAACCACCTGATTGTGCGGGTGATGCTGGTCAGGATATTGCCTGCAAGCAGGGTGAGAACAGCCCCCTTCACGCTGATCTCACCTGACGTAAGCAGAGCCGAGGCCACACTCGCGCCTGCGATATAACTGCCAAACTGGGCTGCGATGATCCCCAGACCCTCAGGAGGCACAGGCAGGTACGCGCTCACCACCTGCATCTCAGAGGCAAGCATCTCAAAGGCACCCAGACTGATGAGGAGTGCCATGATCATGATGACAGGGATGGTCACTATAAGTATCCGTGTGATCGTTTTTCTGGCAGGACCGAGACAGGCCCTGAAGGCCTCCCTGAGAAGCACGCGTTTTTCATCTGCCACAGCCCCTGAAAACTCAGGGGCTGGCTTAAGTCTCAGCCTCCCAATCAGCATTATGATCCCTGTTTTCAGGAACCCTATGAACATGAGAAGCAGAAAATAGATGAGCCCTGCACCACCCATCAGCGGGATATAGACAGGCAGGAGATAACGCCAGTGCATGATAATCGTTGGAAAGGAGTTCATCACAGAGGCCACAACCATCTCCTGTCTTGCAATAATACCCCTGCTGTAATAACCAGCAAGCATCGCGTTCGCTGCCTTTGGTGAGACAAAGGCCATCATAAAACTGCTTCCACACTCCCCGCTCAGGTGAGAGAATGAGGTAAGAGGCCGGCAGACAGAGGCGATCCTGTCTGCGACCTTCATGGCGACCAGGAACTCTGCAACCACCACCCCGATGATCATCATAGGAATAGTCATGATCAGAAGATCATAGGCAATCATGACCATATCAGTGAGGAGGGAGTACATGTGCGATCTTAAAGTGGCATATAAATCCACATATAAGTTATGTCATCTGAGCCAACTTTACTTACGCAATGATCACAATCCCGAAGATGCTGGTGCTGGCCTTCGCCATAGGACTCACAGGAGCACTATCACCAGGCCCCACCCTGGTTGCCACAATTGACCTCTCACTCAGGAAAGGCTGGAGAACCGGGCCGATAATCGTAGCTGGCCACATGGTTGTGGAATTCCTGATAGCCCTTCTGATTGTCCTTGGCATGGGGGCGATGGCAGAGGGTTACACAGATCAGATTACCCTTGCAGGCGGACCGGCACTTGTCGTATTCGGCCTGCTCACAATAAAGGAGAGCAGAACCGCCAGCCTGAAGGCAGGGGGCGAGATCTCAGGCAGTCCCTTTGTTGCAGGCATACTGACCAGTATTGCAAACCCCTCATTCATAATCTGGTGGCTCACCATAGGGAGCGGATTCCTGCTTGACGGCCTCCGCGGTGGAGTTCTCCTTGCAGCGGCCTTCATGGCAGGCCACTGGGCAGCAGACCTTGGCTGGTACACCCTTGTCTCAACAAGTGTTGACCGCGGAAGAACTCTCCTGTCTGAGAGTAAATACAGGCTCTTACTCAGACTCTGCGGGGTATTCCTCATCCTCTTCGGGCTTGTATACTTCCTGTCAGTAGTGATCTGACACCTCAATCCACAAGTTTTTTGCCGGCTGCAAAGGTCCTTATCATCATGGTCTCGTCCTCAGCGGCATCGCCCTCTGCCAGGAGACCAGGAGCTATTATCCTCTCAGTAACCTTGATTCCAAAGAAACCAAGAGTAACCTCGAAGTGAAGTGACATGCCTTCATACATTGCAGGATTGGCATCCCCCTGCGGAAAGATCAGTACAGCCTTCTTGCCTGGTGGCAGCCTTGAGGTGAAATCAGGATTCAGGAGTGCATACCACCTGTCAAGGAAGCACTTGGTAAGGCCTGTCATCTGCCCAAAGTAGAGGGGCGAGCCAATCACAATTCTGTCAGCCATTTTAAGGTCATCATATACTGGCTGCATATCGTCCTTGAACCGGCAGTAATCATTGCCCTTGCAGTATCCACAGCCCTGACAGTCCTTGAAATCCATATCATTCAGATATGTAATGACAGTCTCAGCACCTGAGGCATGCGCACCTGTGAGAATCTGCTTCACCAGAATATCGGTGTTGCCACCCTTACGTGGACTGCCCACAAATCCAATAACTTTCATGTTATCAACCTGCGCCGATATTCAGATTAATAGTATATTAATAGACGCATGGTCGGGAGTCAGGCAGGCCTGCGCGGTTTTTCAAAGAGACCACCCGCAGATACTCCCTTCATCTCAGGAAAAGCCTCACCAAGAAGCCTCTTCTGTTCAGATGTGAGGTTCACAGGGATCTGAACAACAACCCTGACCATCAGATCTCCACGTCCACGGGAGGCCATATGGGGCATGCCCTGCCCCTTAAGCCTGAACAGGGTGTGGCTCTGTGTGCCGGCAGGAATCTTCAGGCTTGCCCGGCCTTTCATCGCAGGCACCCTGACCTCGCCCCCTGAGATTGCAGTCAGGAGAGCAATTACAGTCCTGCACAGGAGATCATCACCCTGCCTCTCAAATATCTTATGATTCCTGAGATGGACAACAACAAAGAGATCGCCTGGAGGGCCACCTCTCTCACCTGCCCCGCCCTCGCCCTGCACCCTGAGATACTGACCACTACTAACACCTGCCGGGATCTTCACCTCAATTCTTTTTCTTTTCTTGATCAGGCCCTGCCCCCCACATTTATCACATGGCATACCCCCGGTCTGCCCTGTACCCTGGCATTTCTGGCAGGTTCTGATAGTGATCCTCTGCCTGGAGCCATCTCCACGCACAGATCTAACCCTGCCTGTTCCGCCGCATTGATCACAGGTACTGAGAGAGCCAGGCCTGGCACCGGTTCCCCCACAGGTCGGGCATTCAGTGGACAGTGATAGTTCAATCCTCTTTGTAATGCCTGAAAACGCCTCTTCAAGTGAGATTTCAAGATCATACCTGAGATCAGCACCCTCCCTTGGCCCGGGCCTCCTGCCAGGGCCAGGGAATATATCAAAGAGATCCCCAAAACCAAAATTCCTGAAGATGTCGTCGAAACTGGATGTTTTAAAGCCTGCAAAGTCCTCAGGCTTAAATGCAGCATGGCCTGCCAGGTCATATCTGGCCTTCTTCTGGGGATCATTCAGGACCTGAAAGGCCTCATTTATCTCCTTGAACTTCTCCTCAGACTCCTTGTTGCCTGGATTGAGATCAGGGTGATACTTCTTTGCCAGCTGCCTGAATGCCTTTCTGATATCATCTGATGAGGCGTCTCTGGAGATACCCAGGGTCTCATAGTAGTCCTTCTTTGCCATATCACAAAATGGGATTATTTCTCGTCTTCAACTTTGAAATCCGCATCAATTACCTCATCTGTGTCCTTCTGGCCACCTTCAGATGAAGTATCCTGCCCTTCACCACCTGCGGAAGAGGCCTCTGCCTGTGCAGACTCCTGATAGATGGTTGACCCTGCCTCCTGCAGGACTTTTCTGAGATTTTCTGACTCTCTCTTGATGAGATCCAGATCATCCCCCAGAATAGCCGTCTTTGTTGCCTTAAGAGCAGAATTCACTTTCTCTTTCTGGTCACCCCGGATTTTATCACCAAGATCAGAGACAGTCTTCTCTGTCGTATATACCAGGGAATCTGCCTCATTTCTGATGCCAGCCTCCTCCTTACGTTTCTGATCCTCCTTCTCGTACTTCTTCGCATCCTCAACCAGCCTGTTGACCTCAGAATCAGGCAGCTTAGTGGAGGCAGTGATGGTCATGCTCTGCTCCTTGCCTGTCGCCGTATCCCTGGCAGCCACATTCAGGATGCCGGAGGCGTCGATATCAAAGCCAACCTCTATCTGAGGGACACCCCTTGGTGCCGGCGG
>Ga0265294_10002067_pt1 | contig 26577 bp, 25 predicted proteins | sample MunlanPumphouse3_FD_192504 | JGI IMG/M metagenome (GOLD analysis project Ga0265294, IMG submission 192504) | Groundwater microbial communities from a municipal landfill in Southern Ontario, Canada - Pumphouse #3 | ecosystem: Environmental > Aquatic > Deep subsurface > Groundwater | place... | reverse complement strand
GTCCTAGCAACCTAAGTTGTAAATAAAGGCAAGAATTACCACTCCGCGATTCTCTCACTTTAGCAAAGGGAGATTAAGAGGGATTTTGGCAAGTTACCGGAATTGATGGAGCAATCCGCAGCAAATCTCCCTCAATCCCTCTTTTCCAAAGAAGGCAGGTACTTCAGATGCCTTTGTCATGCTGAATTCTTAGTGAGGTTGGGTAAAAATCGTTCATGGTGAGCTTGTCCTGCGTATATCGAAGTAAGCCTGTCGAACCACGCGGCAATCTCTACCGATGAATATATTGATGACTTGCTCTTTATAGACTATCGATAACGTTTTCATATCATATGCGGGGCGGGGTAATCATGAAGCATCGCAGGGATTGCTTCGCCTTCCCTGGCGGGAATGGACTCGCAACGACTGTAGTGTCTTGTCATGCCGAGTTCGTGAGGGTCGAACGAAGCCCCGACAAGTCGGGACTTCCAAAATGACAATTTAATTGTTAACCCCACAGGGCAGGCATTGCCAGTACGCTTTAATCGAGACGCAAGGGCGGACGACCATTGGTCGTCCTGAGGTTGAAAAAGCAGTTGGTAAATGTCGATGTGGCTGTCAATATAAAATGAACGCTAAGCCAAGATGCCCCAAATGCCGTTCTGACGATTATAAGGGCGATGAATGGACTGAAGTATATTACGATTAATGTTATAAATCTGCAGCAGATAACAGTAAAATAACTCGAGTACCTGATCTAATACAGTATCCCACAATCCCAAGACACGAGATTTTCTATTTTGATATCGGTAATGATATGAGGAAATGTACGTGTGATAGTGTATGTTCTTTCGTAGAAACCACCCCATTTGGTAAAGGTTACCAATCTGACGACAGCTGTATCTTCGGTAAATTCAACCCTTGGCGCTAGTTCTAATTGGCGAGCTTCTTCTTGAATTTTAAAGGGCAGATTTCCGTCACGTAAGATACCTGTATCACAGAAAAGAGCTTCTAATCCTATGTGATCGCAAATTATAGTACATTTTCTATAGTTATCATGCCAATACAGATAGAAGTTCCCACCCAATATACGAAGCACAGCGTATTGAAAGAACGATTCTTTTGTGTTATCGGTCTGTATATATGATAGATAATCGTAATCTCCTGGGCGACTGTAGGGGTTTTTTAGCATGTCAGTATTACTACTTTGAGTTAATTCTTTCAAGGAACTGAACGGTTTACTATCAACACGCCTGGCATACATATAAGGATGGCCTTCTAACTGGCGGCCATGATATACATAATCCAGAGTATAGCCGGGTTGCATTGACAAATGACTAAGCACTGAAAAATACGCATTAACGTCAAACCACCCCTCCAATCTTGCTGAATCAACAGTACGATATTCCCTAGGCAAAGAATACCCGTTTATTAACGAACGCATGGCGTCTACTGTATTTTGTCTGGATCTGGCTAATGAAAGGTCATTATCTGTCAATACGTTTCCCTCCGTTATTGCTTATCAAAGGATTGAACGTAGTAATTTTGTGTCATTAGCAACTAAATGTCAAATAATCCAGCAACCGCATTCCGGCATCATAATTTTCAGAAAGGGTATCCAGAAAACCGGGTAAAATGTCGAATCCTTTCTGCGCCCAGAGGGCATTGGAGATGTTTAAAATAAAGGTGTCGGTTTCTTCATCCGCGCCCCGGCCGGCAAGTTCAAGAGCCAGTTTGTTAAACGCTGCGTTTAGTTCCTCATCATCCAAGTCGAAGTGAAAGACATCCGCCATCTGTTCTTTGGTTTCTCCACCGGCTCCTGCATACAGCATAGCGAATGCCAGCGAGATGCTGTAGGGTGAATAGAAGAGGTTGCCGTCTTCTTCAGCGATAATCTGCTTATATAAGTCGAAAGCGAATTCATTATTACCGTTTATAAGGGTTTCAAGGATATCATCGCTGACATCGGGGGAGGCGTTATAGGCTTTATCCGATTTTAACAACTGCCCGTATCTTTCAAAAATTGTCTCCGTTTGAGTTTGCGTTACTTCTTGTGTTATCGTATCGGTTACAGTCCGGGTTTCCGTCTGTGTTAACGTAACTGTTCCGGCCGGTCCGCATGACACCAGACTCAACGTCAGAATAACGGCAAGTATTGAAAAAATAGCCTTTTTCATTGTTATACCTCTCTTGAGATGATCAGTATTGAATTATTTACACATCAGACTGCCGGATTCATAACGCGCCCTGCGAAAAGAATGGAACCGGTTATATCCATAACGAAGAAGATAAAGGGGTGGTCGATTGTAAAATCAATCGGATTATCTTCATTGGGAGCCGAGCCTGCCATCATTACTGCGGTGGCGGCTGCCGCTTCGGTGCCGTTTTCGTCCACCGAAACGTATGCCTTGTGCAAAACATCGGCTATAAAGAGCGATTCAACATCAGTCATTTTGGAAAAATCGGCAGCGCCGGAAAAGGCATCGGTCATTCCCATATCCTGCAACGTTTCTTTCAGTCCGGCTTGTGATTCAAACCCGAACTTTGGCATTGTCAGGTTGAGTTTTTGCCGATTAAGAGACTGCACGATATTTAATAATGATTCGGCTGTAAGCGAGTTTTCGACATCTTCGAATGAGCCCTCATCCGGGACTATAACTACCATCGACACGGTTGATGTATCATAGGACAATCTCACGGCACGGTAGTTATCACCGTCTTTATAATACAGGCTTGCAGTCTGGTGCATCATCGGTATACTGACAGAACTGCCGTCTAGCTGGTAAAAAGTATTGTTAGAAGTATCCTCTTCCTCGAAAGGGTATAACCAGTTTGCTTTGAAGTAGATGGCATTGGTAAGCACCAGGCGAGTCAGATAGTTGATTCCGCCGGCTGGAATAAGGTCTTCAATTTTGCCGTTGGTCTGCTGACTTACCCAATCATTGATTGTTTGCCGGCAGGCTTCAGGGTCGCTCTGATAATCCAGCAGCCTCATTCCGGCATCGTAGTTCTCGGCAAGGACGTCTAAAAATGCCTGCATAAAGTCATAGCCCTGCTGCCCCCAGATGGAATTAGCGATATGCAATTGAACTCCCTGCACGCCGCAAGGTTCCCTGGCTGAATTGCGATTATTCAATTCGATAGCCATTCTATTGAATGCGGAATGCAGTTCGCTGTCTTCCAGCATAAAGTGCAGCACCTCTGCCATCTGCTCTTTTGTTTGCCCGTTGGCTCCGGCATAGGTCATCGCCAGCGCAAGTGATATGCTGTAGGGTGAATAGAAGAGGTTTCCGTTGTTTTTACCGCTAAACTGATGGTATAAATCGACGGCAAATCGGTTATTGCCGTCAATCAGGGTCTGCAGGATTTCATCGCTTGCATCGGGGGAGGAGTTGTAACCGGCATCCGCCTTCAGATACTGTCCGTATTGTTCCGTAAGCGTATGGGTTGTACTATTGGTGTCTGTTTGCGTTGTCGTTCCCTGAGTTTGGGTTGTCGCTGGGTCATTTACAGGGCCGCATGATAGTGTACTCACTATAAGTATTATTGCCAGCAAGCTAAAAACCAGCTTTTTCATTCCCGCTCCTCTTTCGAGGTGAATCTTCAATTATAAAGCATCATATAGGATAATTTTACTATAGCACTAAACTGCCGGATTTACAACACTGCCGATAAATAATACAGTGTTGGTCTGGATATCGCGAATAAGATAGATAAACGGGTGGTCGAGGTTAACTTCGGCCTGTTCCATTACTCCCTTCAAATTTATGACGACTGCTGAAGCGGCGGCGGCTTCGGTTCCGGCTTCATCCACCGATACGAAAGCCTTGTGAACGACATCCTCAATGAAAAGGTCATAGGTTCCATCGATACCGGAAAAGTCGGCAGCCATAGAAAAAGCATCCGTCATTCCCATAGCCTGCAGGGCATCCTTGACACTGAACTGAGAACTGTACTCGAATTTGGGCATTGTCAGTGTAATGCTGGCAGTGCGCATTTCTTCTATAATTGAATACAGTTTTTCCGCATTGAAGGTTTCTTTAAACTGCTCGAAATTATCGTCTTCCGGCAGGATAATCAGCATTGAAAGCTCGTTACCGTCATATTTCAGCTCGACTGCCTGATAACCATCGCCTTCGGTATAACCGAAGTCTTCGGTCTGGTGCATCATCGCAACGGTAACAGTGCTGCCGTCGGGAAGGTAAAATGTACCGTTACCGGTATTATCCTCATTGAAAGGCTTATCCCAGGCGGCATTGAAATAGATAGCATTGGTTAAAACCAGCCGCGTCATTTCCGTAATAATACCTTCTTTAATCAGATCTTCGATTTTTCCCTCGGTCTGCTCGCTGACCCAGTCATTTATAACCTGACGGCAGGCTTCGGGGTCGGTGGTGTAATCCAATAGCCTCAAACCGGCATCATAATTTACAGCCAGCGTATCCAGGTATTCATCGAGGAAGGCGTATTCAATCTGTCCCCAGATAGCATTTACTACATTTAACTTGAAGCCCTCTTCATCCTCGCTCTTGTTGCCTTCTCCGCGCTTGGCAAGCTCGATAGCCAGTTTGTTGAAAGCGGAATGCAAATTCTCTTCCTCAAGTATGAAATTGAGGGTTTCAGCCATCTGTTCTCTGGTGGCTCCCTCCGCCCCGGCATAGGTCATCGCCAGCGCAACAGACAGGCTGTAAGGGGATAAGAACAGGTTGCCGTTATCACCGTCACTCAACTGCCGGTAAAGTTCCAAAGCAAATTCGTTGTTGCCGTTTACCAGTGTTTCCATATCGGAATAACTGACTTCGGGCGAGGTATCATACTGCTTATCGGATTTAAGTTCCTGCCCGTACAGCTGCGTTTGCGAGCAGGAACCCTAACTCAGGACAAGTATTGCAGCAAGCACACTAAAAATTATCTTTTTAATATCTGCTTCTCACTTACGGCTATCCGATATTTAGGCAGCCGGATTGATGACTCTTCCTACAAACAGGGTTGAACCGGTTGTGATGTCCTTGATAAGGAAGATAAACGAATGGTCGATATTGACATCGGCTATACCAATCGGCATTGCGGTTTCCTGGAAGATGACAGCGGTAGCTGCTGCTGCTTCGGTGCCTTCTTCATCTACCGAAACGAATGCTTTATGAATTACGTCGCTGATGGCAAGGTCAGCCTTATCGGTTATCCCTGAAAAGTCGGCGCTACCGGAAAAGGCTTCGGTCATTCCCATCGCCTTCAAGGCATCGTTTAAGTTGAATTCCGATTCGAACTCGAATTTGGGCATGGTCAGGTTGACTTGCCCTGACGACATTTCATCTATAATAGCGGCTACCGTTTCGGAGCTCAGTGAGTTTTCAAATTCGGAGAAATTGCCTTCGTCCGGCATAATTATCACCATAGACATTTCGTAGATATCGTAAAGCAATTCTATTGCCGTATAATCATCTCCGTCCACATAGTTGAATCTTTCGGTCTGGTGCATCATCGGTACGGTAACGGTACTGCCGTCCGGCAGATAGAAAGTATCATCGTAGGTATAATCCTCGTCGAACTGGTGCAGCCAGGCAGCGTTGAAGTAGATGGCATTGGTAAGAACCAGGCGCGTCATTTCGTCTATTGCGCCTTCGGGAATGAGGTCTTCGATGCGTCCGTTGGTCTGCTCGTAAACCCAGTCATTGATGGTCTGTCGGCAAGCCTCGGGGTCTTTTTCATAATCTAAAAGCCTGATTCCGGCATCATAATTTTCAGCCAGAACATCGAGGAATGCCTGCATAAACTCAAAGCCTGTCTGTCCCCAGGTGGCATTTACGATATTCAACTCGAAACCCTGAGCCTCGCTGCCGGCGGGTATTTCGTTGCGGCTGTTTAGCTCGATTGCCAGTTTGTTGAAAGCTGAGTGCAACTCCTCATCCTCCAGCATGAACTTTAAAGTCTCCGCCATCTGCTCTTCGGTTTGCCCGTTTGCTCCGGCATAAGCCATTGCCAGCGCTAAGGATATGCTGTAGGGCGAATAGAAGAAGTTGCCTTCCTTGGCGGCTGCAAGTTGCTGATAGAGGTCGAAAGCAAATTCGTTATTGCCGTTTACGAGCTCTGCCAGTGTCGAATCACTGACGTTGGGAGACGAGTCATAGGGTTTGTCGGATTTGGCTTCGGCACCGTACACCTGTGTTTGTGCGCAGGAAACAGTGCTAAAAACCAGCACCAGACTTAACAGTATAAAGATAATTTTTTTCATGGTATTCCCTCCGTGATTTTGTATCATCAATAAGTATAACGTATAAAATACAACGGGGTTAGGGGATGATAGTAATTATTTTTTGATAATGGCAGAAAATAGTTTGGTGTTTATCATACTGAAGGCACAGTGCATGACTGAAAGATCCGGAGGGGCAGAACAACGGTATTTATGGCAACAGACGGGATAACATCCCTCATCCGTCATTCCGATTAATCGGAATGACATCTTCCCCCGAGGGAAGGCTAAATTCACCCTGCCCCGGATTCTTCGTTCGACCACCATTTATACTTAGCGTAGCTAATGTGCGAACTCAGAATGACAAATATAGGAAGCCGCGCATCCTGAGCTTGTCGAAGGACACAAATTCAGCATGACAAGATAATACAGTCGTTGCGAGCCCATTCCCGATAGGGAAGGCGAAGCAATCCCTGCGATGCCTCATGATTACCCCGCCCCGCATATGATATGAAAACGTTATCGACAGCCTATAAAGTAAAAAACGTAGGGACGACCAATGGTCGTCCGCATATATGTTTCCGCATCTGGCGGACGGGCAATGCCCGTCCCTACGGGGTTTACGATTAAATTGTCATGCTGAGCCCGATTTATCGGGAGAAGGGACTGGGGGTAAAAGACGGATTAACCACCCCACCCCGGATGTTGAGTTCCGGCAAGACGGAATGAAATCCCGATTCATCGGGGCTTCATTCTTCCCTCACTACGAATTCTGCATGACAAAGGCATCTGCGGTACCTGCCCTCTTTACAAAAGAGGGAGTGAGGGAGATTTGCTGCGGATTGCTCCATCAATTCCGTTAACTTGCCAAAATCCCTCTTATTCTCCCTTTGCTAAAGTGAGAGAATTGCGGAGCGGTAATTCCTGCCTTTATTTACAACCGGCGTAGCGAGGGCGCCACAGGCGGAGAATGTCACGACACGTCGGGACCGCATGGTTCGACAGGCTCACCACGAATGGATTTTTAAACACTCATCCCGCATTACACTGGGACAAGACCACGAACGGATTTATATAAGCTACTTGCAAAGACAGATTGATATTCGCCCCTTTTATTCCCAAAAATAATTGTCGATACCTTATTCCTGTGCTATTATGAGCACTATGGAAATAGATATCCTTTTCGATGAGGGTTTCGAGGAATGCCTCGACGAAAAATGGCTGCATGGTATTATCGAGGCTACTCTCAAGGCTGAGAATGCCGGAGATAATATCGAGATGAGCCTGCTTATTACCGGGCAGGATAGAATCCGGCAGCTCAATAAAGATTACCGTAAAATCGATAAGCCTACCGATGTGCTTTCCTTTGCAATGCAGGATGAACTTCCCTCCGAAGACGGGGAGGATTTTGCTTTTATTATACCGTCGTACGGCACGAAGCAGCTCGGCGAAGTAATTATCAGCTACCCGCAGGCGGTTATTCAGGCAGAGGAGCACCGGCATTCCGTTAAAAAAGAAGTAGCGGTCCTTACCATCCACGGCGTACTGCATCTTTTAGGCTACGACCATATGAAAGACGATGAAGCCGATATAATGGAAGCCAGAGAGCAAGCCATTCTCGAATCTTTATCGGGAGGTTTATTATGAGAGTGCTGGGGCTTGCCGGCAGTCCGCGCCGTAACGGTAACACCGATAAGCTATTGGCAGAGGTATTGCGAGGCGCTTCCAATAACGGGGCGGAGTTGAAAACAATTGTACTTAGCCAATTAAACATTGCCCCCTGTGAAAGCTGCGATGATTGTTTTACCGCCGGAATCTGCAAAATCGACGATGATATGCAGGATGTCTATAAAGAACTGATGCTTGCCGATAGAATTGTGCTGGCTTCCCCGCTGCATTTTATGGGGCTTACCGCTCAGGCCAAGGTAATGGTAGACCGCTGCCAGTCATTATGGGCAAAGAAGTATAAACTGCATATACCGCCGCTTGGAGATGAAAAAATCAGGAAGGGTATATTTGTTTCGGTAGGGGGACAGAGACTCCCCAATCTCTTTCAGCCGGCAATCGCCACCGTAAAAGCGCTCTTTATCAGTCTGGATATCGAATATGCCGGTGAACTGGTCTTTTCCGGTATAGATAAAGCCGGAAATATCAGCCTGGAACCGGGAGCCTTAGGCAAGGCATATCTTGCCGGGCAGAAACTTACGGAAAATTAGCAAATCTCCTTCGTTTTACGGATAAACAATCCCGCCAAAGCCAACAGTAAAACCCATAGCGTCAGTATTACAATTGATGAAATCCCTGAAAAATAGAGCCCGGGAGGCGCACCATTGCCAAAGAGTGCAAATGCTTCAAATATATTGTAGCCGTAGAGCGTATTCAATACGATGTTTCCTCCGATAAATATCAATGCAAATATTGTTACCGGCAACAAATAAAGCACGGTTTGCCATGCCGGCGGGCAAGGCCCGGCAATGTTTGAACGGAAAAAACAGCGTTTGCCGTTGTTAAATTGCCTTGCTAACCACCAAAGATACATTATCAATACAATAAACAAACCGATTACCGAAAAAAGGATGCCGGTTGCGAGCGTATCCAACGCTTTCCAGTGTGCCCACCAGGGCACATTGATAGCTGTTAAATCTAATCCCAGTTGAATATTGGCAATTTCGGCGGCGATACTGTGGCTGATATTGCTGACCTGTCCGTTTACCAGCACGGCAATTCCGGTATCATGGTCAGGAAGCAGCAGCATATCTCCGGTGAAGTTTGGTGTATCACCGCAATGAAAGTGGTAGAGGATATCGGTATTACAACTGATGCTCCAGCCCATTCCGTATGCCATTTGCTCTCCGTTATCTTTGTAGAGTATGGAGGTCGAATGTAATTCATCTATATCATCGGCAGGTATTACCTGTTTGCCGTCTAAAACTCCCCTATTCAAATTAACCAGCAGCCATTTCCCCATATCCTCGGCGCAGGACATCACCCAGCCGGCTGCCCTGGCGCTTTTCATAGAGGGGATGTTGCGAACCACTACTTTGCCGTACATCGGCTGATGACCGTCGGCTTTTCCCAGCAATTTGGCTTTTTCGGGGTCAACCGTGGTATGTTTCATACCGAGCGGAGTAAATACCGCATAATCCATATACTCTTCATAGGTCTTTCCGGATACTCTTTCAATCAGCGCTCCCAGCAGACAATAGTTCAAATCGGCATATTCAAAAGCGGTTCCGGGGTCATTGTTCAGTCTTAAATTAGCCAGTGAAGCCAGCATTTCTTCGTAGCTGTCGTTGAAAATCAGTATTTCGGAAAAGATACTGGGGATGCCGCTGGTCTGGTTGAGAAGATGGCGAGTGGTAATATCCGCTCCTCTGGCATCTGCTATTTGAAAATCGGGGAGGTATTTTTGCAAGGGCTGGTCTATATCGATTAACCCCGAATCCTCCATTAGCAATACCCCCAGTGCGGTAAACGATTTTGTGAGCGATGCCAGGTCGAACAGGGTATCGGTTGTCAGCGGTTGGCCGCTATCAACACTTGTAACGCCGTAAGCGTTGCAATAGAGGATTTCGCTTCCCTGAACGATTGCTATAGCAATGCCGGGGATTTCTTCTTTTTCCTGTATTTGCTCGATATATTTATCGATATCAGAGTATTTGCTTTGTATGGTTGATTTTTCAGACGCCGCTGCACCGGCGCATCCTGCCATAATTATAGGGGCAAAGCATATCAGTAAAGATAATAATATCAGGTTTTTTAATTGAGGTTTGCATATTCGGTTAAATAAATAATTTAAAGCCATTTCAGATATCCGAGGCTAGTTTTTAGATTAGCGGGCAACGCCGATAAGCCTGCTTATATCGTCAATTTCGTTTTTACTCATAAAGTCTTTTATTCCCTCGAGGATATCGACGGGGGCTTGCGGATTGACAAATATGGTAGTTCCAACCTGTATGGCAGTAGCTCCCGCCATTAGAAATTCTATGGCATCCGTAGCAGTCGCAATTCCTCCACAACCGATAACAGGAATGCTGACAGCTCCGGCTGTTTCATATACCATTGAAAGTGCCACCGGTTTTATGGCAGGACCCGAAAGCCCCCCATTCAAATTGCCCAAAAGAGGTTTCATTTTATTGATGTCGATTGCCATACCCCTCAAGGTATTGATAAGTGACACCGCATCCGCTCCGGCAGCCTCAACTGCTTTGGCGATGCTTTTAATATCTGCTACATTCGGGGTTAATTTTACGATAACGGGCAGGGTAGTGGCTTTGCGTACGGCGTAAGTTACCGCGGCGGCAGATTCGGGATTAGTACCGAACTCAACACCGCCGGCTTTGACATTAGGACAGCTGATATTCACTTCCAACCCGCTTACCCCTGCAACATCATCCAGCAAGGCTGCCAGTTTGGCATATTCATCGATGGTTTTTCCGGCAATGTTGACTACAACCGGCACTTGCCATTTTGCCCATTCAGGGGCCTTTTCTTTTATAAGGGTTTCTGCCCCGATATTCTGCAGCCCGATAGCGTTCAGCATACCGCGGTCAGTTTCACAAACTCTGGGCTGCGGATTACCCTCTCTTGGTTCAAGAGTAGTGCCTTTGCAAATTATGGCTCCCAGTTTTTGAATATCAATCAGGCTGCTGTATTCGCTTCCGTAACCGAAGGTGCCGGAAGCAGTCATTATCGGATTGGAAAGAAGCAAACCGCGCCTGTTTTTTGGCGCCAGCTGAACGGAAAGGTTCACTATAAATACCCCCGCTAATTTTTTACTGATTATAGGCTACATCTTTTTAGATGGCAACCCTCTTGAGGTTATCAGTTTTCGTATTGCGATAACCAGTGCGAAGATAACAACGCCGGTAATAATTATCGTTGCTCCGGAAGCAAGATCGAGCCAGTAGGAAAGCATCAATCCGGTAAATGTAAAGATAATACTGAAAAGTACGGAAAGCGCCATCATCTTTTTCATATCATGGGTAAACTGCCGTGCCAGCGAAGCCGGTATGGTAAGCAATGCAATTACCAGTATAATGCCGACCACGCGAATCATTACTACGATTGTCAGCGCAATCAGGCAGAGCATTGTAAGATATATTTTTTCGGTTGGCATACCGATAACGGTGCTGTATTCTTCGTCAAAAGATATTGCCAGAAATTCCTTGTACAGCAGGGCAACAACACCTAAAATAACAACGTCAAGTATCAGTATCAGCAATAATTCGGAATCCGGGACGGTTAAAATGTTACCGAACAGGTAGCTGAACAGGTCGGTGGTATATCCGGGAGTAAGCCCGATAAAGATGGCTCCCAGCGCCATGCCGGCAGCCCACAGTATGCCGATAACCGTATCTTCTGGAAGTTTGGTTTTACGGGTGGTAAGCCCCATTGCAATGGCTGAGAGCAAACCGAAACCGGTAGCGCCTAAAACGGGGCTGATACCCAGAAAGTAGCCCAGGCCGATGCCGCCGAAAGAGGCATGAGCGATACCTCCGCTGATAAAGACGATTTTCTTTGAAACGACATAAGCGCCGATGATGCCGCAGGCAACCGATGCCAAAAGCCCTGCCAGCAGCGCATTTTGCATAAAGTGATAGCCGAATATATCGAACATTACTCGTGCTCCTTCAAAACACGGTGCGGAACAGTGCCGTGTGCAATCAGGTGAATAGGGCACTGGTAGGTACCTTCCAGCACTTCATCGGATATTTCTTTCGTTCCGTGATAAACCAGCGTCTGGTTTAAACAGGCGATTTTATCTACATAAATGGAGATAGCGGTAACATCATGGGAAACCAGCACAATTGCCATTTCCTGCTGAAGTTCCTTTAGCAGGCTGTACAGTTCTCCCTGCACTTTCGGGTCCACACTCTCCATAGGTTCGTCCAGAAGCAATAGTTTTGGGTCGGATGCCAGCGCACGGGCTATAAAGACCCTTTTTTGCTGACCGCCGGAAAGCTCTCCGATTTGGCGGTTTCTGTACTGGAGCATGCTTACTCTTTCGAGCGCTTCTTCGGCTTTCTTTTTATCTTTGAGGGAATAACGGCGAAAGAGTCCTGTCTGCTGGTAGAGACCCATCAGAGTTACCTGCCAGACATCGATGGGGAAATTCCTGTCGAAATAGGATTTTTGGGGAACATAACCGATTTGTGAACGGCTTTCACAGGGGTCTTTCCCAAGTACGGTAACCGTACCGCGACGGGGCTTTAAAAGACACAGCATAATTTTAAGAAGAGTGGTTTTCCCCCCGCCGTTAGGTCCGATTATGCCGAGGAAATCCCTTTCATATATTGAGAGGTTGATATCCTGTAAAGCGGGTTGATGATTATAGTATGCCCAGACACCCTTAAACTTAACTATTTCCTTTTCTTTTGCCATAATCTATTCAAGTTCCAGCATTATGGATTCAGCCACATCCCTCATATTTGATATGTAAGATAACGGTAACGGGTCAATGTATAATACACTACCCGATATCTCGGCTGCAATTGTCTGTGCGTACGCGTCGGTCTCATGAGGGGATGCGAAGACATAATTTAGGTTATGCTCATGTGCCTGGTCGATGCAATCCTGAATAATCTTTGGGGTGGGTTCTTTTCCCTGGTGTTCGATAGGTATCTGGATTAAATCATATTCAGAGGCGAAGTAGGCAAAAGAGGGATGATAAATCAGGAAGTTGCGGTTATCATATCCTCCCAGAATATTTGTAATATCGCTGTGCAGCGTTTCCAATTCCGAAACATAACTTTCATAGTTGGATTGATAGTAATCCGCATTATCGGAATCCAAGCCCATTAAACCGTTGTAAATATTTTGCACCATTTGCCGGGCATTTAGCGGGGAAGTCCAGATATGAGGGTCTTCGTTAATTATTTCTATTCCCTCCGAACAATCGATAAGCTGCATATCCCGGTTCATATCTATGATATCGTTCATCCAGACTTCTTCGTAATCCACACCGGAACCGACTTTAATAAAGACATCGGCTTCGCTGATAAAAACCATCTGGCTGGTAGTCGGTTCGTATGTGTGAGGACTGGCACCGGCAGGGACCATTATAGTCACCTCTACCTTATCTCCGCCGATTTGTTTGACAAAGTCGGCAACCGGAGTGATAGAGGCGATTATTTTTAAGACATCACCGCCGGTTTTTGTTGTTGTTCCGGGTGTGCATCCTGCAAGTAAACCTGCCAATAGTAGGGCTGCTATTGCCGTTAAAAAAAACCTTCCGAATATTGTTTTACTATTTTTCAAGTCTTATGTTCCTCCCCGAATATATCAAAAACAGAAAGGGTAGCAATGTCTTCTATTTTTAACCATGGATTATTACGTTATTATTAGTTAGCCGGTAGGTTTTTTGTTGCACTTCGGGCAGAGCCCTACGAATTCAAGAATATGTGTTTTTATATTAAAGCCGGTTTCTGCGGTTATTTTTTTCTCCAGGTCTTCAAGGTTTGGTTCGTCGCAGGGAAAATTGATGACCACCCCGCAATTTGAGCACAGCAGATGGTGATGGTGTTGGTCGGTATTTATTTTATATTTATGGCAATCGCCTCCGGCATGAACCTTGCATACCAGCCCCAGCCTGTCCAATATATCCAGTACGCGATATACGGTTACCATGCCAATATCCGGATGATTATTTTTAAGCCCTTCATAGAGTTCCGCAGGTGATAAAAACCGGTCTATTTTTGCAAACTCTTTGATAACAATCAGCCTTTGCGGTGTAGCTTTGTAACCGTTTTGTCTTAAAACAGATTTAATTTTGTCTTCGCTGAGTTTCATTTTCTAAACCAACATGATATTAAACAAGCAGTTAAATGAAAATATTTTCAATTGCAATATTAGCAAATGTTTTGGGAGGTGTCAATGGGTTAATTCGCTTCAAATAGAATAGATTGATTATAAGTATTGATTAACTGTCATAAATAGGTTACACTTAGGATGTATGAGGGGTCATTTTTTATATTTAACGAATCGTAAAATTGATTGGAGAATAGTTGTTGCCGGCTTAACATCGTTTCCTCATTGTGGCATGGCAACGACTTTTAGCCGGCATACGCTTTTACCCAGATAGTTTTTACTGCTTTTTATGATATTCCCATTAACGATAAGTATATAAGCATATATACACTGCTTCAGATAACTTGAAGCAGCTTTAGAGCACTTATTATACGGGGGGGACAGACAAGTGAAAACTGCAAATCATAAATTAATGAAACTTCGCTTGGAGGATGACCGCAAACGACTGGAAGAACAGTTGGAGCAACTTAAAGCCAGTCGTCCGACGGAAAACAGGCGTGAAGGCAGTCCCTTCGGTAAAAGGGAAGAAGAAGCCACCGAAACTGCCGACCTGGAAAATCGTATGGCGCTCGAACATAGGACAAGTCAACAATTGGCAGAAGTAGAAAAGGCACTCGATAAGTTCGAAAAAGGAACTTACGGAATTTGTGAAATCTGCGGCAAGCCGATAAATCCCGAGAGATTGGAAGCTTTACCACAGGCATTGTATTGCATGGAGTGTAACGCAAATAAAGCAAAGAATGGATAAGCTAAAGAGCTTCTTTAAGGAGTTTTACAACAGAGGTTCGGTCTTTTTATGGGTTTCATTACCGATAGTTGCAATAGACCAGTTGACAAAATACTTAATTAAGACCAACCTGACACTCGGTCAGTCCATACCGGAATCGGGTTTTTTTCATATTACATATGTGCAAAATACCGGCGCCGCTTTTAGTATATTCCGTGACCATACCTTTTTATTATCCATATTTTCTATAATCGGCGTCATCCTGCTGCTGGTTATCGTATTCTATCTGTCTAAGCGTATCGGCTTTTTAAGGAGCAAGCCTGCCAAATTATCGCTCGGGTTGATTATGGGCGGCACTGTAGGTAATCTCATCGACCGCTTAGGTCACGGCTATGTAGTCGATTTTCTCGATGTCGATTTCTTTGCCACTTTCAACGTAGCTGATGCCGCAATTTCGATAGGGGCGGTGCTTTTGGCTATCACTTACATCAGATTAGCCCGGGATTAGCGGTTTATTTATGAAAGAAGAAATTCACGAATTGCCGGTTGAGATTGCGGGAGAGCGGCTGGACAAATATATAGCCACAAAACTTCCGTCGGTTTCGCGCAGCTTTATACAAAAATTGATAGATGAGGATAAAGTTACCGTCAATAATCGTGCGGAAAAAGCCGGTTTTAAACTGAGTGCCGGCGACAATATAATAATATGCATTCCGCAAATCGACACCACCGCTCTTAAGGCAGAGCCGATTCCCCTTGATATCATTTATGAAGACAGTGACCTTTTAGTTATAGATAAGCCTGCCGGGCTGACAGTGCATCCGGCTCCCGGACACCCCGAGCACACGCTGGTTAATGCCGTGCTATCTTATTTTCCCGAACTTGCCGATAGCGGAGGTGAACGCCTGCGACCCGGTATTGTCCACAGGCTGGATAAAGATACTTCGGGGCTGGTGATTGTCGCTAAGAACAGGGAGTCGCTGGCAAATCTTTCCGAGCAGTTTAAATCGCGCTCGGTAACTAAAATCTACCTGACGCTGGTGAAAGGCCAGATTAAACCGGAAAGCGGGCTTATCGAAGCCAATCTGGGGCGGGATAAGGCAAACCGCAAGCGAATGGCAATTACAGAAAACGGGAAGGAAGCGCGTACGCGTTACCGTGTTGTCAAGTATTATACCGAGGGGTATACATTGCTGGAAATAACACTGGAGACAGGGCGTACACATCAGATAAGAGTGCACCTGGCGGCAATCGGTTTTCCGGTAATGGGTGACACAACATATGGAATCAAATCGCCATTTCTCAGCCGGCAATTCCTTCATGCTAACCGTATCGGGTTTTATCTTCCGTCAACCGGTAAATACATTGAATTTCAATCGGAACTGCCCGATGATTTGAAGCAGGCGCTGGAAAAAATCGCTTAAGCTTTACGGATTTATACCTGGATTGTAGGCTTTTGTAGTGTTAGAATATGGAGAGTGATTTACAAAGCTTTGGCGGCGGGGGGATATGATACAGGAAGAATCAGGCGGTATTGTTCTCGAATTTGCCGGCTTCTGGCGCAGATTTGCAGCTTTCGTAATCGATGCGGCGGCTTTATCTATAGTTTTTTCAATTTGTATGCCGCTTCAGCATCTTGGATACATAAGAATATGGAATCCGGATATCTTTGATGGCATTTCGGACTGGATTATTCTGCCGCAGTTTATACTATGCAACATATTGCTGGTCGTAATTGTAATCGGTTATTTTGTTATTTGCTGGGTCTGGCGAGGGCAAACTCCGGGGAAAATGATAATGAATATCAGGGTTATTCGTCCCGACAGCTCGGATATAACGTTCCCGGTTGCATTCTTAAGATATCTCGGGTACATTATATCTGCAGTCCCGCTGTTTTTAGGTTTTATCTGGATTGCCTTTGATAAACAAAAGCAGGGCTTTCATGATAAAATTGCCGGGACGTTTGTGGTAATTGTGCCGCAGCCAAAAATAAAAGCTCCCAATACCAGCCCCAAAACAGCAGAGGCTTAAAAAGATTGGTTAGTAAATAGATTTAGAAGGAGAATGATTTGAATATTCATCTATTAGATTTGTTTAATGACAGGGATATAGTGACAAGAATTAAGTCACGATTACCTTATCTTTATCGACTTGCTGAGTTAGAAAGCTCAAGAGCTGGTAAAATAGGCATGGAGGTTGGTTCTGTTAGAGAAAAAATTGTTGTTGCATTACTAATTTATAAGTATGGTGAAAACAACGTTGAGACAGAGATCCCCATCATTGAGCCAGAAATAGATGTTAGGTTATTTGGGAACCCTATTTCTGTTAAGACTATTACGGGAAGAGGTTTTGGTGGCGTTAAATTAATATGGACTGTCGATGCTGAAAAAGCTTTAACCTTTCTAAGAAATTATAAACCTTGTTGTGATATATTATTTGTGAGGATATTTTGGGGTGGTACAGGTGGCTTTTATTATATACCAATTGAAGCACAGGATAGGGTTTTCAAGGAATTAGGAAGGGAAGGATATATTAAATTACCCAAAGTAGGGACAAATCCTAGGGGGGCAGAATTTACCAAGGATGCTTTGTCTAAATTATCTAAAGATAAAGACACCAGAGTAATTGAAATCAATTGGAATAGACAGGAGATAGATTATCACCCATATAAGCGATGGGTTGATTATTGGAGTGAAGAATGAGAGAGATTTGCGCCGGTACAGAAAAAAAGGGAACAAAAACAAGTGCTTTTGGGTCACCTGGAAGGATAAATCATGATTCCTCTTCGTTCTATGCCAGTAAACTATATGAGCATGTACCTGTTAACTGTAAAGTTGAATATATTGAAAATCCGGTCCCGTCATGTTATTTAGATAAGTTATTATGCAAATCAAGTGAACAAATGGTTGAACTACCAGATAATAGTATTCACCTTATGGTTACTTCACCACCGTATAACGTAGGCAAGGAATATGATGAGGATTTGTCACTTGCTCAATACAGACAATTATTAAAAAATGTATGGAGTGAAGTTTATCGTGTGTTGGTTCCTGGTGGAAGGGTGTGTATTAATATTGCAAATCTTGGTAGAAAACCATACATTCCACTTCATTCCTATATCATAGAAGATATGCAATCTTTAGGTTTTCTAATGCGAGGGGAAATTATTTGGAACAAAGCTGCTGGTTCAAGCCCTTCAACTGCTTGGGGGTCATGGCTATCACCCGCTAATCCAATACTTAGAGACATACATGAATACATTCTTGTTTTTTCTAAGGATACATTTAGCAGAAAACGTCTTTTGGGACGGGAAAGTACAATTAACAAAGAACAGTTTTTAGAGTATACAAAAAGCATATGGACGTTTTCCGCGGAATCTGCTCGAAGAATAGGACATCCTGCACCGTTCCCTATTGAGTTGCCATATAGATTAATACAATTATATACCTTTAAAGATGAAATCATTCTAGATCCGTTTTGTGGTAGCGGATCTACCTGTATAGCTTCTGTAAAAACAGGAAGACATTATATTGGATATGATATAGACGAGAAATATATAAACGTAGCGAAAAAAAGAATAAAAGAATATAATCAACAGTTAACAATTTCTTTGTGTGTGAATGAATAATGAGTGATAAAGTCAGAGTACGTTATGCCCCCAGCCCCACCGGTTACCCCCATGTAGGCAATATCAGAACCGCTTTGTTCAACTGGCTTTTTGCCCGTCATCACGGCGGCAGTTTCATCGTGCGTATTGAGGATACCGATGTTGCACGTACCGTGGACGGTGCGGTAGAAGCTATATTGGACGGTTTGCGCTGGCTGGGGATAGATTGGGACGAGGGTCCCGAAGCCGGCGGTAATTTTGGCCCCTATGTGCAGTCGGAACGATTGAATAAATATAAAGCCGCTGCTAAAAAACTAATCGAACAGGGTGATGCTTACTATTGCTACTGCACACCGGAGCGCCTTGAAGAGATGCGTAACGAGCAGATGAAGAATAAGCAGCCGCCGGGCTACGACAGGCGCTGCCGTGATATGCCCGTTCCGGAAGGGGTTTTAAAGTGGATGTCTGGAATGAAAAGGGTGGTGCGTTTCCGCACGCCGCTTACCGGTAAAACTTCCTTTCACGATATCATTCGCGGCGACGTAACCTTTGAAAACTCCACTATCGACGATTTCGTTATTATAAAATCCGACGGATATCCGACCTACCACCTTGCCAGCATTGTGGATGATTACGAGATGGGAATTACCCATGTTTTACGGGCGGAGGAGTGGCTTTCAAGTACCCCCCGACACCTGTTGATGTATAAAGCTATGGGCTATAAGCCGCCTGAGTTTGCCCATTTGCCGATGCTTTTGGGTAAAGACAGGTCCAAGCTCAGCAAGCGTCACGGCTCGGTATCTATAATGGATTACAAAGAGCAGGGCTATCTGCCGGAAGCGATGATGAATTTCCTGTCGCTTCTGGGCTGGTCACTGGACGGAAAAACCGAACTGATGACCGTTAAAGAAATAATTAAGAACTTTACGCTGGGTCGCGTAAACTCTACCGGAGCCATCTTCAATATCGAAAAGCTGGACTGGATGAACGGAGTCTATATCCGCGACCTCAAGGTTGACGATTTTTCACAAAGGGTAATCCCGTTCCTCGAAAGAGATTTACCATCGGATGTTAAAAGACCGCTTTCTTTGGACTATATCAAACAGATTGCTCCGCTGGTACAGGAAAGAGTTAAAAAGCTGAACGAAATAGCGGAACTGACCGATTTCTTTTTTACCGATAATCTCGAATATGACCCCAATATTCTGGTTGCCAAGAAAACGAGTCGCGAGACGACGCGGATAATGCTCGAAACAGCCTTGAAGGAACTTTCCGAACTTTCCGAGTTTACAGAAGAGGCACTTGAAAATGTCTTAAGGCCGATGGCGGAAAAACTGGAAGTTAAGACCGGGCAGTTGTTCGGTACTTTGAGGTCTGCCACCACCGGCAGGGAGGCAGCTCCTCCGCTTTTCCAGACTATGGCGGTACTCGATAAAGAACGCTGTATTAAAAGAATAAACGAAGCACTGGCAGTGCTTGATAAGGCTAAAGATAAAACCGTCAAGGAATGATTGTCCGTTGTAATTATCGAATATCTTTGTTATTAATTGTCGAAGATTAACTCGGTCCGTGATTTTGTTATGTACCCCACCCCAGATGCTTCGTTCGACCATCACGAACTCAGCATGACAGTCGCGTTTAATTGTCATCCTGAGGCCACAAAGGGTGGGCGAAGGATCCGGGGAGGAGGAGATAAATATAGTTGTTACCAATTGGTTCTGAATATCTGCTTCAATCGAATATATTATTAAAAGGTTATTTATGATTCCCGGATATATTTCACTTTATAAATCAGGCGAACTTGCAAAGCGGGCAGAGCGGCTAGATAGAAGGCTAGCTTCCTGTAATATCTGTCCGCGAGCTTGTGATGTTAACCGCTCCCGGGGTGAAGCAGGTTACTGCCATTCCGGGAACTTACCGATAGTTGCCTCATATTGCGACCATCACGGCGAGGAGCCTGTTATTTCGGGAAGCCGCGGTTCGGGGACAATATTTTTTGCTAACTGCAATTTGCGCTGCCTTTTCTGCCAGAATCACCAGATCAGTCAGGACCCAAAGAGGCAAAAAACAAACGAAATCACCCATCATCAACTGGCAAAGCAGATGTTATATTTACAGAATGAACTGGGCTGCCATAATATAAATCTTGTTTCCCCGTCCCATTTTGCTGCGCAGATTGTCAGAGCCCTCCTGGAAGCCATTCCGCTGGGTCTTAATATACCGCTTGTCTATAACACCAATGGCTACGACAGCATTGAAACACTGAAAGAACTGGACGAAGTTATCGATATCTACTTGCCCGATTTCAAGTATTTTGATAATGAATCGGCTCTGAAATTCTCCGGTGCGGCGGACTATGCAGAAATTGCCAAGTCCGCAATTAAAGAGATGTATCGCCAGGTGGGTAATCTTGTCACTGATGAAAGCGGAATTGCCGGGCGCGGATTGATTGTGCGCCACCTGATACTGCCGGAAAGATTATCCGGCAGCCGGGAAGTCTTGAAATGGCTGGCAACGGAACTATCTCCCGAAGTAACAGTCAGCTTAATGTCTCAATACCATCCGATGCACCGCGCTTTTGAACATCCGTCTCTTTCAAGGGGTATTACGCAAAAAGAATACGATGAAGTATGCGGGCTTTTAAATGAATTGGGGATGGGAAACGGCTGGGTACAGCAAATGGAATCCGAGGACAACTATTTACCTGATTTCGAACGCGAAGGGCATCCTTTCGCTTACGAAGTTTAGATGGATAATAATATTAAAATGGAGGGATTTTAGTGGAATCGAAAATCGAATTGAAGAAAGTAGAAGCGAAACCGGTACTGTCTGTAAGGTTGGAAACAACCATTGACGAGTTGCCAAGTCTTATTAACGAGAGCTATCGCAGAATAGCGGAATATCTGGCTGAGCTGGGGGAAGCGCCGGCGGATGCGCCTTTTGCCGCCTATTACAGGCTGGATACGCAGAGTATCGATATCGAACTGGGTGTTCCGGTATCAAAAAATCTGCCCGGCAAGGATGATATTAAATCAGGGGAGACAGTTCCCGGCGATGCCGTTATCTATATACATGAAGGCCCCTATACCGATTTAAAACCGGTCTACCAGGAACTCTTTGACTGGATTGAGGAAAACGGTTGTAAACCTAAAGGTTTATATTATGAATACTATTTCAATTCCCCGGGAGATGTCGCCGAAAAAAATCTTTCGACACGTATTGTAATACCGGTCGAAAAATAGTATTTCTTAAAGAAAATAAAAGAGCGGCTTCTGTCAGTCACAATTAAAGTGATTGGTAGGAGCCGCTTCCTTTTTGATTATATGGTTATAAAAATTTCCGCCCGGTCCCGAAATAAAGTTAAACGGACTGACGGCGGAAACAGTTATGATTTACTGAATTAGAAAAGATTATCTCTTGCGGTTGGCAAAAGAAAACTCGATTTTCTTTCCGTTGCGCTTGGTGTCTTTCTTATTGACGTTCTCAATAAATTTCTGGAGTTCTTCTTTTTCTGCTGCTGTTGCTTTTTTAGTCGCCATTTATATAATTCACCCTCTTCCTGTTAGTTAAAGCATAATTATAGCAGTTTTTGCAGGTATAGCCAAATGGCGGGTAGATAAACTGTCATTCTGAGTTCGTGGTGGTCGAACGAAGAATCTGGGGGGAGGATAAAAAATCCTCCAAGCCGCTCGTGTCCTTCGTCATGCTCAGGATGCACGAAGCCTGTCGAATCCATAGCGGCGATGTATTAAACTAGATTTCCGTTGAAATCCTTCGACACGCTCAGGACGAGCGGCAATCTTATTTTTTCCTGATGTTGTGGCAGCCTGCTTGCTATTTCTCCCCACCCCCCAGTTCCTTCAGTCACCCCTTGTGACTTCAGGATGACAGCTAGCTAAATGTCACGCTGAGTTCGAAGTCCCGATAAAAGGGGATTCGTAACGACAATTAGAGCAGTTTTATGGATAGAGCAAGACCTGTTCCTCCACTTTGGAAAAGGGGAGGAACAGGGGATTTAATAAGATTATCATCTGATTAACCTGTAATATGCAGGATTATCCATATAATCAGGAGGTAGAGATTGCCGCATCGTCCCTTTCTGATTTATATGAGATTCTTCGTCTTCGCCTCAGAAAGACAATATAGAGGGACTCCTTGCAATTGTAGGCAGTTTTATTTCTGGCAATTGGGGCAAAAATAGGTGCCGCGCTGATGTACTCTGATGCGTTGTAAGGGAGTCCGGCAGACAGGGCAGGGTTTATCCTTGCAGTGGGCAACCTTGAACTGTTTTTGGGCGGCACCGGAATCCCCGTCGGGTCTGAAGTAATTGCTGACACTGGCACCTTTGTTTTTGATACCCGACCATAAAACGTCCCGTATCGCTTTGTGCAGGGCTATCTTTTCCCCTTCAGTGAGCGAGGCAGCCGGTCTTTCGGGGTGAATCTTCGAAGCAAAGAGGGCTTCGTCTGCGTACATATTGCCGATACCGGCAATCAGGCACTGATTTAATAAAATCCCTTTAATCGCAGTCTTTCGATTATCAAGTAGCCTGGCAAATGCCTTAACCGTAAACTCATCGCTTAACGGTTCTACTCCCAGTTTCCCCAGCACGCACTCACAGTCTTTTACAAGCTGCATCTTGCCAAATTTGCGCGGGTCGTTGAAGTGGATTTCAGTGCCGTCGTCCAGATGAATAACGGCCCGGGTATGGGGCGGGGGGTTGCCCTTTCCCAGCATCAGCGAACCGCTCATTCTCATATGCATAATCAGGTTGTAACCGCTTTCAAGTTTGAAAATCAGGTATTTGCCGCGTCGGTCCATACCGATTATCTTCTGATTTTTAATGACGCGTTCGAATTCATCTTTGGAAGGCTGCAGCAGCATTCGCTCCCAGAGCAGCGTTACGCTCTTTATAGTGCATCCGGTTACATTCGGTTCTAGGTCGTTTTTTATGGTTTCGACTTCAGGAAGCTCAGGCATTCTATTTCTCTTTTCATCAGGTACTTATATATGATTATAGCAGGAACAATCACCAGTGTTGCTATTATCAGGCTGGCCAAGACATCGCTTAACCAGTGATACTGCAGATAAATTCGTGAAAATCCCATTAAGATTATATATAACACCGCAAATATTTGAACTGCATTACACCAGGTCTTATTTTTTATGACCTGCGGGATAAAATAAATTATCAATCCAAGCAGAATTGAGGTATATATAGTGTGTCCGCTGGGGAAGCTGTTTTGCAGAGAATCCTCGAAAGGTCTCGGTCTTTCAATAAGAAACTTTAAAATATAACTGATGGATACGCCGATATAGGGGACGATTACTATAAACAGCGATTCGATTCTCCTCTTAAACAGCCAGAATGCCAATCCTGCAAGCAGGCTGGCAATTATACAGTAGGGGAATGCCCCGAGATAAGATACAACCGGCATCAATGCGTCAAAGAACGGGGATTGAATATTGTTTATCCATTCGCTGACAGACGTATCGCCGGGGAAACTCATACCGGTAACAACGGCAATTGTGATAAAGACCAGCAGTACAAGCAGCATTAGATAGGCGATGCGGTAAATACTCAAAGGCTACTCCATCTGCCCCCAGTTCTTACCGGCCTTGGTTTCAACTTTTAAGGGGATGCTGAGCTCGATGGCTTCCGACATCACTTTTACCGCCAGCTTTTGCATCCTGTCCATCTCATCATCGGGGACTTCGAAAATAAGCTCATCATGCACCTGCAGTAACATCGAGCTTTTCAGCTTAAGCCTCTTCATTTCTTTATCCAGTTTTATCATAGCCACTTTTATGATATCGGCGGAGGTCCCTTGCACCGGCATATTGATTGCCATACGTTCGGCTGCTTCGCGCATGTTGCGGTTTGACGAATTGACCTCCGGTATCAGTCTTTTCCTGCCCAGAATGGTTTTAACATATCCCAGTTCGCGTGCCTGTTTTTTGGTTTCTTCCATATATTCCTTAACGCGCGGGTATTTCTCGAAATAGGCGCTGATGAACTTTTCCGCTTCTTCGCGGTTAAATTCGGTAGCCTGTTCCAGCCCGTAGCCGCTCATACCGTAAATGACACCGAAGTTTACAGTCTTTGCCAGACGCCGCATATCGGCAGTAACCTTATCTTTTTCCACTCCGAACAGCCTGATAGCGGTATCGGTATGGATATCTCCATCGCCGGTAAAAGTTTCTAAAAGCTCGGGGTCGCCCGAAAGGTGTGCCAGAGCTCTTAAATCAATCTGCGAATAGTCGGCAGAAAGTAATTGATGCCCCGGCGGGGCGATGAACGCCTGACGGATTTCTCTGCCCAGCTCGCCGCGTACCGGAATGTTTTGCAGGTTGGGGTCGCTCGATGAAAGCCTGCCTGTGGTGGTTTTGGTCTGATTGAAACTGGTATGCAGTCGTTTGGTTTTTGCGTTAACCAGCTGTGGCAGGGCATCGACATAGGTCGATTTGAGCTTGGTTAACTGTCGGTATTCGATAATAAGCTCAATAATCGGGTGCTTTCCCCTTAATTCTTCCAAAACCGAGGCGTCAGTGGAGAATCCGCTCTTGGTCTTGCGCGCCGACGGCAATTTGAGTTCCTGAAAGAGTATCGGGCTTAATTGCTGCGTCGAATTGACGTTAAAACGCCGACCGGCTTGCTCGTAGATATCCTCTTCCAGTTCGACAAGCCTTTTGCCAAGTCTAACAGACATTTCCTCAAGCAGCCCGGTATCCAGCGCAATTCCCTTTAGCTCCATACTAATTAAAATCGGCACCAGCGGCATTTCAACATCGGTATAGAGCTTCCATAGCTCCTGTTCTTTCAGTTCTGACGTGAAGAGTTTATCCAGCCTGCCGGTATTGTCGGCATCTGCGCAGGCATATTTACCGGCAACGGAGACCTCAACCTGTGACATATTGATTTGTTTTTTACCGGAGCCGATAAGCTCGGTAATATCCGTCATCTCGATATCCAGACGGTTAAAAGCCAGCGCTTTTAAACCCAGCGATTTCTCTCCCAAAAGGTATGCGGCGACCATAGTGTCGGAAACCAGGTTATTAACGCTTATGCTGTATTGTGCCACAATCTCCATATCGAACTTGGCGTTATGGGCAATCTTTTTTATCTTTTCATCTGCAAAAACAGGTTTTAGCTTTTCGATAACCTGCTCGACCGGCAATTGCTGCACCTGTTCCCAGCCGATATGACCTACGGGAATATAATATGCCTCTCCGGGTTCGGGCGAGATGGAAATGCCTACCAGTTGTGAGTTTAAGGTATCCAGCCCGGTGGTCTCGGTATCGAAAGCAAACGAGCCTTTTTCTTTAAGTCTTTTTACCAGTTCATCCAACTCTTCGGTTGTGCAGATAATACTGTGTTGAATTTCGATTTTTTCATTCATATCGAAGCTGAGCTGAGAGCAGCCTGCTTTTTCGGTGTGTGTATTTTCCGCTCCCGGAAGCCGCGACAGCAGCTTTGTAAACTCCAGCTCATGGAAGAAAGCCACGGCTTTATTACGGTCGAAATTAGAGGTATCGGATACATTAAGGTCAAGCTCAATAGGCATATCACGGGCGATGGTCGCAAGTACCTTGCATTTGCGTGCAATCTCCTCGTTTTGCTGTAATTTCTCGCGCAGTTTGACGGGGGTTACTTCATCTATATGCTCATAGATATCTTCCACTCCGCCAAAGGTTTGAATCAGTTTAACGGCGGTCTTATCGCCGATGCCTCTTACTCCGGGTATGTTATCGGATTTATCACCCACCAGCGCTTTCAAATCGGCGATATGTTCGGGGGGCACACCGTATCTGTCGTTTACAGTCTGCGCTTCATACAGAATGGTATCTCCGAAAGAGCTTTGCGGTTTGGGATAGAGCACTTTTACGTTATCCGATACCAGCTGCATTGCGTCGGCATCTCCGGTGACGATAATGCTTTCGATTCCCTGTTCGGTGGCTTTTTTGGCAAGCGTGCCGATGACATCATCGGCTTCGTATCCGTCCATTTCGAAAATGGGGATATTGAAAGCTGCCGCCAGTTCCCGTGCTCTTGCCAGCTGGATTACCAAATCGTCGGGAGTCGCCGGTCTGTTCTTTTTATATTCCTCAAACATTTCCTTGCGGAAGGTGGGTGCCTTACGGTCGAAGGCAACGGCATAATAATCCGGCTTAAGTTCGTTTAATATTCTAATCAGCATGTTGGTAAAGCCGTAAACAGCCTGTATCGGCTCACCGGTCTTTTTAACAGTCAGGGGCGGCATGGCA
>Ga0265294_10002066_pt1 | contig 26583 bp, 23 predicted proteins | sample MunlanPumphouse3_FD_192504 | JGI IMG/M metagenome (GOLD analysis project Ga0265294, IMG submission 192504) | Groundwater microbial communities from a municipal landfill in Southern Ontario, Canada - Pumphouse #3 | ecosystem: Environmental > Aquatic > Deep subsurface > Groundwater | place... | reverse complement strand
AGCAGCAACCAGTTGTCGGTAAGTGCACGGCCAGCCTTCAGCGCAGTGGACAGCCTTGCAAGACCAAGTCCGCCGTTCTCGCTGTAGATGTTACCGTTCAGGTCGTTGGTATGTACAACAAACAGATCGAATACCTTCGCTCCGTCATCATTTTTCACAATCTCCTGCACACCATAGGGCAAGACCAATTCCTTGGGCTCTTCAGCTACTGGAGCAGGTGCTGGTGGAGCCGGCTCAGGCATTGGCTCTGGTTCTGGCACCTCTACGAGCTCAGGAGCGGGTTCTACAGGGGTTACCGGCTCAGGAGCGGGTTCAACAGGAGCTGGGGGGATTGGTTCTACCTTTGCAGTGCTCTTACAGCCAACAAGGGAAAAAGCCAACAAAGCTACCAGCATTGCTGTCATAATTGTTCTTGAAAGACGTTTCACGTGTTTCCTCCTCATGACGTTCTCATGTGTCGTTGTATACGTACTCATCAACACTATAACACACACTACTTGAAACGGATACATTAAAAATGCGGGAAAAATGGTGATTTTCCGGAAGATTTACCAAAAAAACAAGCCTGCGATACTTAAAATCACAGGCTAACGGTTATTTTTCTTGATACAAGTTCCTTACATCAAATCTTTGGGCTTGCGAGCAGTATTACCTGATTTCTCGCAATATGCCACATGACGAAGTTTTCCATTTTCGAAAACTGCTTTCATCTTGATAGCACCACCCCAGCGACTGGTCATTGCCTTTGCACCTTCGCGGCGTGCGTTCTTGGATACGTTACCTGCCATATACCTATTCCTCCATACAAATGCTCAATTTCTTAATTTTTCACTATCATAACGATTATCACGTTACAAGTCAAATGTCTACCTTACCAGTGTATCCAGTTGTTGCAACTTTTACAATCGCTCAATAGAATGTTCTCATGAAAAAAATCCTCTGGCTGCTACGACAGATATTTCTCATCCCAGTGTACCTCTACAAAGGAATTTTGTCACCTTTTTTTGGTGGAGGGAGCTGTCTCTACCACCCTACCTGTTCCTCATATATGGTAGATTCAGTAACAAAGCATGGAATTTTCAAAGGATTTATCATGGGTTTTGCCAGAATCATCCGATGCAGTCGTTGGTTTTATGGAGGGGATGACCCAGTTCCAGACACTTGGTCTTGGAAAGCAATAAAGGATGGCTTTACCCTCTTCCGTAAACGCTGATCAACCAGCAAGTTCCTTTACAAAGGGAATAAGTACAGAAAGAGCATTCTCATTGTACCCACCTTCAGGAATGATCAAGTCAGCAAAAGCCTTGGTTGGTTCGATGAAATTGAAATGCCCCGGTCTCACAACCTCAAGATACTGTGTACATACACTCTCTACGGTTCTTCCACGCTCTGCAATATCACGTTTCAACCTTCTTATGAAGCGTATATCATCTGGGGTATCTACATATAGTTTCAAATCCAACAAATCCCGAATGTTGCTATCATGCAGAATCATCAGCCCTTCAATAATCACCAGACTTCTTGCTGCGACATGTATAGTCTCGTCCTTTCTTCGGTGGTGGACAAAATCATACTGGGGCATCTCTATGGCCTTGCCGTCCTTGAGCGTCTTCAGGTGTTCATGAAGCAGTTCCATATCAAAGGCATCAGGATGATCAAAGTTGAAAGCGGTAATATTGGCATTACTGATAAAAGTGGCAGAGCGATAGTAGTTGTCCTGGGGAATAAACACGAAATCTGTGCAAACTTCACTAATCTTCTTAACAATCGTGGATTTTCCTGAACCAGACCCACCTGTAATCCCAATAATTTTCACCTCTTTCATGAGAAGCTCCCTTCAGCCGATTTTCACTCTTTCTACTATAGCTACACCGAGGATTGCAAGTGGGTGCGAGTACTATCGTACCTATTTCACACCAAAGGAGAACACTGTCGTATGTTTATAAGGTCTCTCTTTGCTGAAAATACAAGAAGGAAACGATTCATGGTTTGGGCCGTCGGGATAGTACTGTGTTTCAAAACAGACACCACCATGCTTGGGATAGGCAACCCCACCCTTACCGATATCCTTTCCTTCGAGAAAGTTCCCACTGTACATCTGTACAGCTGGCATGGTTGTCTTGATTTTCATGGTTCTGCCTGAAACTGGTTCGTGAATCCATGCAAATTCCACCGGTTTGTTTGTCGGTGTCTGTTCAAGAATGAAGCAATGATCATACCCACCTGCTTCTTCAATATCCTGGCCCAGTGGCTTCCCCTTGGTAAAATCAAAAGCCGTACCTTTCACTGGAAGAATGTTTCCTGTAGGAACCAGTTGATCATTAATCTCGAGATATCGATCACATGCGAGCTTCACCTCATGAGCGGTAATTTCCCCACTGCCAGCACCTCGCAAATTGAAATAACTATGATTGGTCAGATTGATCGGCGTAGCCTGGGAAGCTGTTGCTTCATACTCAATACGAAGCTCTCCATTCTTGGTAAGTACATACGAGACGGTACAATTCACATTGCCAGGGAATCCGCCCTCTCCTTCGGGACTGAAGAGACTCAGCACAACCCCAGGATTTCCATCCCATTCAAAGGTCTCAACGTGCCAATTCCGCCAACCCCAATTACTTTTCCCACTATGGAGAGAATTCTCTCCTTCATTCGTTTCAAGCGTATACTGTTTGCCGTCCAAGGAGAACGTACCTTTTGCTATACGATTGGCAAATCGTCCAACAACTTGCCCAAAATAGGTAGTAGATGTCAAGTTGTCCAATGGATTCTCAAATCCCAGTACAATATCCCTAACCTTCTGATTCCGATCAGGGGTCTTCAATGTCTTGAGATTAGCCCCCAAACTGAGAATCTCAGCGGAGTATGGCCCACTGGAAAGCGTTATCAGATAAATGGGTTGCCCATCATTGGTCTGGGCGACAACTTGTTTGGTCAACATTCTACACTCCCTTGAAGTAATCCTTTCTTGCAACGAGTATACACCCAGCCATCAACGAGAACAACAAAGAATTGGCTGAATACATTACTTGGAGCTGTCATCACTCTTTAAAACAGCGAGGAATGCACTCTGGGGTATCTCGACATTCCCAACCATTTTCATGCGTTTCTTACCCTCTTTCTGTTTCTCGAGCAACTTGCGTTTTCGGCTGATATCACCACCATAACATTTGGCTGTAACATCCTTTCGGAAGGCGGTGATGGTCTCTCTGCTGACAATCGTTCCACCGATAGCTGCTTGGATGGCTATCTTGTACTGCTGGCGGGGAATCTCTCCCTTCAACCGCTCACAGACCTGCTTCCCTCGCAATTGACTGCTTCCCCGAAAAACGAGTTGGCTCAGCGCATCAACTGGCTCTCCATTGACGAGAATATCCATTCTCACCAAATCGGTATTTTTGTAGCCAATCAATTGGTAGTCAAACGAAGCGTATCCACGGCTCACAGATTTCATGCGGTCATAGAACTCAAAGAGCACCTCGCTCAATGGCATCTCGTACATCAGCTCGACGCGTTTCTCGTCAAGGTAATTCATTCCCACCTGGACCCCGCGTTTTTCCATGCAGAGCGTTATCAGCGGTCCTACGAACTGACTGGGTGTGATGATGTTGGCTTGGATAAAGGGTTCCTCAGAATATTCAACCCGCATCGGATCTGGATATTCAAGGGGGTTGTCAATATTGACAACATCACCGTTCTTCATATGCACGATGTACTTAACCGAAGGGCTGGTAAAGACGATTGACAATCCAAATTCACGCTCTATACGCTCCTGGATGACCTCAAGATGCAACATTCCCAAGAACCCACACCTGAATCCAAAACCCAGAGCAGCTGAACTGTCCTTCTCATAGATCAAGGAAGCATCGTTGAGTTTGAGCCTTTCAATTGCACTCACCAACTCCTCGTAGTCATTGGTATCAACCGGGTAGATCGAACTGAAAACTACTGGTTTCACATCCTTGAATCCAGGAAGAGGTTTCTTCGCAGCATTCTTGACCGTGGTGATGGTGTCCCCAACCCTAACATCGCTGATTGTCTTTACACCGGTAATTACGTACCCGACATCACCTGCATGCAGCGCATCTGTCTTAACCAGACCAAGCTGGAAGTAACCGACTTCCTCAACCTTATAGGGCGTATCGGTATGCATGAAGCGAACTTCTGAGCCAGCCTCCAGGGTCCCGTCGAAAACACGACAGTGAACAATGACTCCACGATATGCATCGTAATGGGAGTCAAAGATCAGGGCCTGGAGAGGGAGGGAGTCTTTTCCTTCTGGAGGCGGAATCTGATTGACGATTGCCTCAAAAAGCTCATCCACTCCTACACCGGTTTTTGCACTCACCAAAACAGTCTCTTCTGATTCCAAACCCAAGTCATGATCAATCTGATGCAAGCAAGCATCAATATCAGCTGAAGGCAAATCAATCTTATTGATAACAGGAATGATGGTGAGGTTATGTTCCATGGCCATGTACAAGTTTGCCAAGGTCTGTGCCTCGACACCTTGGGAGGCATCAACAATTAACAATGCTCCTTCACACGAGCTGATGGCACGACTTACCTCATAGGAGAAGTCAACATGTCCCGGAGTATCAACGAGATTCAGCTCATACGTTTTACCATCGGCTGCTGTGTAGGGTATGGTTACCGCTTGGCTCTTGATGGTGATCCCGCGCTCTCTTTCAATATCCATATTGTCGAGCATCTGGTCCTGCGCAGGACCACGAGACACATAGAGCTTCGCTTTTTCAATAAAGCGGTCGGCAAGAGTAGACTTGCCGTGGTCTATATGCGCAATGATGCAAAAATTTCGTGTCAGTGTAATATCAGTTGGCATACTATTCCTTATTCTTTTGTAGCTTCTTCTTGCGTACCAGGAGACTCTTCCTGCCGAGAGGCATCATCAGCCTTCTCTTGCTCAGATGATTCTCCTTGGAAATCGTTGAGAGCCTCGAAACCCAGGAGGATTCTGATCTGTGCATCATCCAGGGTCTCCTTCTCAATCAGTTCGACGGTGAGGGTATCCAATTGGTCCCGGTGGGTAGAGAGAACCTTACGTGTCTCTTCCATTGCCTTGTCAAGGATCTTGTGGATTTCTGAATCAATCCTCTTTGCCGTCTCTTCACTGTAATCCTTGTGCTGAGTGATTTCACGACCCAGGAACAACGGTTCAGACTCATCGGCAAGGTTGACGAATCCCAATCCACTCATACCCCACTCTGTTACCATCCTGCGGGCAAGGTCGGTTGCTTGCTTGATGTCATTGCTGGTACCGGTTGTGGTTTCCCCATACACCAGTTCCTCTGCAACATAGCCACCCATGCAGACCTTTATCCAGTCATTCAACATGGACTGGGTCTTGGTATAGGGATCTCGCTCAGGAAGGCTGACGGTAAGACCAAGTGCACGCCCATGAGGGATGATGGTTACCTTGTGCAACGGATCGAGATGTTCAAGGTAGTAGTGAAGCAAGGCATGCCCAGCTTCATGGTAGGCGGTTGCTCTCTTCTCCTCATCAGTCATTGCACGGCTCTTTCTTGCAACACCGAGAAGAATCTTGTCCCGTGCATCTTCCATCTCACTCATTCCAACTGTGCTCTTGTTCTTCCGAGCAGCAAACAGGGCAGCCTCATTGATCAGGTTTGCCAGATCGGCTCCACTGGTACCAGCTGAACCACGGGCAAGACGCTTAAGATCAACATCCTTTTCCAGTTTGATCTTTCTACAGTGAATCCTGAGAATTTCCTCGCGTTCCTTAATATCTGGTAGATCGACAACGACCTGACGATCGAAACGACCAGGACGGAGCAAAGCAGGATCCAATACATCAGGGCGGTTGGTGGCTGCCATCACGATAACTCCTGTGGTGGTACCAAAACCATCCATCTCCACAAGAATCTGGTTCAATGTCTGTTCTCGCTCATCATTACCCCCACCGAGACCACCTCCACGGGTACGGCCAACGGCATCAAGTTCATCAATGAACAAAATACAGGGAGAATGCTTACGGGCTTGTTCAAACAAGTCACGCACACGGGCAGCACCCATACCTACAAACATCTCAACAAAGTCTGATCCACTGGTATGAAAGAAGGAAACCCCACTCTCTCCGGCAACTGCTTTAGCAAGCAATGTCTTACCGGTTCCTGGAGGGCCTACCAGCAGAACACCACGGGGAATCTTTGCCCCAACCTTGGTAAAGTGGTCAGGATGCTTGAGAAATGAGACCACCTCCTCCAATTCATACTTTGCTTCTATCTGACCAGCTACATCCTTGAATGTAGTCTTCGTGTCAGTCTCCATGTATTCTTTTGCCTTGCTCTTGCCAAGCGTTGACATCATCTTTCCGTTCAGCCCGCTGGACTGACGATACAACATGATGGTAAAACCAATGAAAATGATCCAGGGGAGCAACTGCAATATTACTTGCAGGAAAGAAATCTCCTGTACAGAACCTGTTACCGAGACACCCTGCTGTTTCAGTGATTCGAGCAATGTCTCATCGAAATACGGTATTCTGGTCTGCGCTGTAAGACCGTTTTTCAAAGCAAAGCGAATCAAGGATTGTTCCTTGATCTCGACCTGCGTTACCTGGCCAGAATCAACATAAGAGATGAAAGTGGTGTATGGTACTGACTGCTCAGCACCTGCGGCACTATCAAAAAACATATAGGCAAACAGGATTGCCAAGGTGGCAAACACTATCAGGGCAAACCGGTTTTTCGGATTATTCGGGGTCATGAAAGGTGGCTTTTTGTCATTCTTGGGAGGACCTTGCCAATACTGGTTGGGATCCTGGTTGTCCGACTGTTTGTCCGGTCCGTTCTCTTGGCTATCTTTTCTCAATTTCACTGTCATTGTTCCTTTATTCTACTACTATATATATTTGTCAATCTTCGGGCAAGGGGAGCCTTGAAACGGCGTGCCAACCGGTCTCTACCACCATACATACGTGCAAAAACCGCTACAACCCCACTACGGTCACACAAGAGAGGAACTGTTGGATGTTTGCTCTTGGGAATACGGTACGAGGAGAGCAATTTGGCTACTGAAACCCTACCAGCTTCCAGCTCAATCCAATCCCCATCTTCTGCTGAGCGTATAACCGCATGATCCAAAGCATCTGCATCAATCCTCAGCAATCTTGTATCTGTTTCACCTTGTAGCGTATTGATACGAAACACTATTCCCCCAGGCAGTAAAATCTCTTGTTCATTTCCAGGATGCATCAAGGGAAACAGAAAATGGGGGTCCTGAGCGACTTGGCGCCAAATAACCTGTCCATCAGAAATCAATACGCTGCTGCTTCCAGCCTCGATGTGGAAACGGCTGGAGGGGGTACTGGCGTCAAGGTGTTCCTGCAAACGCGCAATCATAGCCTGGCGAATACGCTGAGTCTCAGAAGAGCAGACCACTGCGTACAGGCGATACAACAATCTCTCACGCATCTGTGGCATCACACTGTGATACCAGTCTAGGGAAAATCGCACCTCACCCTTGAGTATGTTCACACGCGAGAGAGCCTCATCTTCCAAATTCTGCAATACCCCAGCGATATCGGAAAATCGCCTGGACATGATTGAAACTGAATCGTAGGCGTTTGGAAAGAGTGCGAGGATCTGCGGCTTTATGGTATGACGTATCTTATTACGCAGATAAGCATCTTGCTCATTTGTTGAATCCTCTGCCCACTGGAACCCTTCCGCCTCTACATAAGCTCTCAGGGTACGATGGCAAAGCGTAAGCAAAGGTCTGATCAGTGTGGCGTTGAGGGGGGACCGCGCAATGGCAGCCGCACCTTTGAGAGAAGAAACCGAGGCTGCCTGAAACAGACGCATCAGCAAGGTCTCCATCTGGTCGTCAGCGTTGTGTGCAGTAGCAAGATAAGTACAACCATGGTTACGGCATGCAGCATACAAAGCCTCATAGCGCAGAGTTCGTGCAGCAGCTTCAATACCTTCCCCATCTCTTTTAGCGCGCTCTTCAACGCTGCCCTTGCCCAAATCAAGAACCTCAAGACCATATCCCAACCGTTGGCAATTCATAAGACAAAGCTGCAATTCCTGGGACAGCTCTTGCTCTGAACGCAACCGATGATTGACGTAAAAAACAGAAACCTGCTCCTTCGGCAACAAGGCTGAGAGCCCGATCAGCAAGGCAAGAGAGTCACTGCCGCCAGAAAAGGCGACAGCGATATGCATATCCCCTTGGATGTGGTGAGATGCAAGAAAATCTTGGATTGTCTTAGGAACGATTGCGTCTATTGTAGGCAAGCATTACCTCCTCCGTTGACTTTCCACTGATAAGATCCTGCAGTGCTGAGGAAGCAAGCATGATTCCTTCCTGTAAGGCAAGAGATGAATCACGAGAGAGGACATGGTCCACCACCGATACACCTTCATCCGGTCTACCGATTCCAATATAGATACGGGTGAAGTTGCTGCTGCCCAGCGAGCTGATAAGACTCTTGAGGCCGTTATGACCAGCACTGCTCCCACCCCTTCGGATTCTGATCAATCCAGGAGGAAGATCCATCTGATCACAGACTACCACAATTTCTTCTGCTTTCACATCAGGAAAGTAACGCATGACTTCCCCACTCTTATTCATATACGTTAGTGGTTCAACCAAGGATACAGAACTCCCCACTTTCGCCTGTCTATAAAGACGAAAACAGCGTTTTCTCAGGTGAACCTGAAAAAACGCTGCACAAGCTTCCACTGCATCGAATCCGACATTGTGGCGGGAGTTTGCATACTTGGAACCGGGATTACCCAGACCAAGAATCAACTGCATTGTTACCCCTACTCTTCCTCGGAAACAACTTCTGCTGCTTCTTCTTCCTCAGCAGTTTCGACAACCTCAGCCTTTACTCCCTTGACGGAAGCAACAGTCCTGGACATGTCTTCAAGAACCTTGATGGTTTCTGGGAATTTCATGTCGCTCAAGTGCAATGCCTGGTTGATCTCCAAGTGACTTACGTCAGCCTCAATTGAATCGGGAAGATCCTTTGGCAGACACTCAATCTCAATTTCATGGAGAACCTGGTCAAGGACACCACCTTCACGGGTCCCAATGGGGCTTCCCTTGAGAACGACGGAAACCAAGGTACGCAGTGCTTGACCACGAGTAACCTCATAGAAGTCAACGTGCTTGATCTCTCCGCGCATCAGGTCTTCCTGATAATCCTTCAACAATACTTCATAGTGCTTTCTGCCTACTGCAATCTTCAGCAATGCTGTCTCTGAGAAGTGACGCATCTTGTTGGTGAATTCACGGGCATCAAGGGCAATGTGCACAGGATCCTTCTTGCCATAGATAACGGCAGGGATCTGGCCGCCACGAAGCAGGCGACGAGCGCCGGCACTACCGAAATCTTCGGTTCTTGGTTTAGCTTTCAAGCTTCTGTTGATGTCAGACATACATACTCCTTGTACTCTCATTGGCGCATCGTAACTACATGATGCCCAATTACCATAACATTTGGATATTTAGAATACCACTAATGTGGGAGTATAGAATGTTTTGGCGTGCCAACACAAGTACTCCACACAAACAAAATGAGCAGCCCAAAAGACAGGACTGCTCACTACTGGGAAGGAGGGATTCGAACCCCCGATGCCGGCACCAAAAACCAGAGCCTTAACCGCTTGGCGACTTCCCAACAACGGAAATGACAGTATACCATATTCCCAAGTTTGTCCAGCGGATTGCTATAATTCCTTTTTTTCTGTTTCCTGAGGAGCTTCCTGTGCTTCCTCAGAGTCATATGCTTTCATTACCACTTGCTGCAAATGATCTCTAAAGTCGCTGCTGATTGGATGGGCTACATCCTTGAATTCCCCATTGGCCAACTGCCTGCTCGGCATGGCAATGAAGTCTCCTTCCCTGCCCTCTATAATCTTGATATTGTGCACCACAAATTGATTGTCAAACGTTACGGTCACATAAGCCTTCAATTTACCTGCTTGACTGACTTTTCGTACTCGAACCTCTGAAATGTCCACAAGAACCTCCAAACAACCTTTATCTTATTTTCATAACTAAACCGGTTTTCCAGCTCATTACTCCAGCCCCGAACCGCATCTGTACCTCATCGTAAACAGCCTGTACTTGTTTCGTATCATCACTGACGAAAAACCAACAAGCACCGCTGCCTGTAAGGCCACAATATCCATGGCTAGTACTGCATAGCTGTCCAAGTTGGCCATAGAAGTCTTGGTGTTCCACACCTTGTTGAAAATCATTATACAACAAACTTTTCCATACCGCAGGTGATTTCTTGAAAACTTCTTCAATCTCCTCACCTGTAGGCCCCAATGTGACCAAACTACCGCTACGAAACTCGTCAAGCCTGGAGTAGGCAGATGACGTAGATGTAGCAAAGGAGGTAGGCATCACCAAACACAACGCCAGATCCCTCTGCTGTATAGGTGTGATTATTTCTCCCCTACCAGTCACGATTGCGCAGCTTTGAGAAGAAAGGAAGAAGGGGACATCACTTCCAACTTGCAACGCGATATCAGCTAGGGATTTCTCGTCAAGCGCAGCTTCTCCAGCATATTCCTGCAACAGAAGCAACACAGAAGCAGCATCGCTTGAACCACCACCCAAACCAGCCTGGGAGGGAATACGTTTCTTGCAATCAATATGTAAAGAGAGAGGTAGCCGAGTTCGCTCACACCATAGGCGGGCAGCCTTGGTCAAAGTATCCTCTCCATCAAGTTGAAACGCTTCCAATCCAGTTACTTCTACCTTGAAATTGCTCTTCCCCTTTACCGTGATGGATACATCATCGGCAAGATTCACCAAGGCAAACAGGGAACGGATGGGATGATACCCATCTTGAAACGGTTGGCCAACGGCCAGATGTAGATTAACCTTGGCATAAGCAGGACGCGCAAGTATGGTATCCATGTCCTACAGAGTATCAAAGCCAATGTTGATTGTCTAGTAAGATTTTTTCATAATTGTAAGCTTAGAGCCCTTTTTTTCGGGAATTACACTTCTAAAAGTGACATATTCACCTAGGATATAAAACAAATCTAGAATACAAGCTCATGCATCATTCCAGATACCAAGGTCAATGAGTTGTTGTTGGGTTTTCTCTTTCCAATTCCTGTTTGCTTGAGGATTGGCTGGACTGGGGTGAATGATGGAACCTAGTATATATCTACTATCAGGTGAAACCACCTGTTGAAACTTCTTCAGTGCATACTTTCCTACTCCTATAAGATAGGCAGGCTTCAATAGCATGATCAGGTCCAAGAGATACCGGTCACAAATTGTCTCAAGAGCCATCCTCTCAACTTTGGGAAGTTTGTCAGGAGTAATATTCTTTGCATATTTAGATCGTTCCATGAAGGCCAACGGACAGTAATTGACGATGGCCATTTCCTGGGAAAATTCATCAGCGCTTGTATAGTGCTCTTCCATCAATGCCCACAAGCGCTTACCGCTGACCTCACTTCGCTGCACAGACATTCCAAGCACAGGACGTGATGGATGCTCGATAGAAGGTTTCCCAATAGGTTCATCAAGCTTGAGAAACTGCTTCACTGCACCCACTTCCCCAAAAGGGATGCCATTTTGTGCCATACCGAAAGGTCCGGGATTCATCCCCAGCATCAGTGCCTGCACAGGATGAGAGAGATAGGTTCTTAGATATGCTTCATGCATGTTCCAAGCATATTGCAATGGATTGTAAATGTAAAAATCACCACTGAATCGCAATTGTTCCACCTGCCAAGCAAACAGCTCTGTCCGTTGTACTATTTCATCCGAGCAATTCTCCACCACTATCCCCCTAGCACAAAAGTCGGTTTGTACCGTATGATACCCCAACATGGCACAAAAGGTTGAGAAACTCAAGGGAATCATTTTTGACAAGGATGGGACGCTGTTTGACTACGCCCAGGTATGGGAGACTATCCTCAAGGAGGGTATCGCCCTTACCTTCAACTCCATGGGAAAGCAGCACCAGCAGACTGCCAAACAGGCAATGTTGAGCCTGATGGGCATCGATGAAGAGGGGCAGTGCATTCCCCGTGGCTTGGTGTTCACCCATCGCAGGGTCCAAATTCTCAGAAGATTCCTGCTCTATTGTATCCGTTATCGTGTAAATGCAATAAAGGCAATTAAAGGGTATAACAGAAGTGTCAAGCACAGTGAAGTTCTGCTTAACGAAAAACTCAAGCAGATGGATTTCTCTGTCCAACAACGCTTGTTCAGAAGATTGAAAGAAGAGGGGTATCACATTGGTGTCATTACCAGTGACAATGCTTCCTCGACCAATCTGTTCCTCTCCTTGATGGGTTTGGAAAAAATGGTCGATTTCATAGCCAGTAGAGACAGCAACTATCGCAGGAAACCCCACAGTGAAGCCTTCAATGCATTCTGTACACAAGCAGGAATCAACCCCTCCCAGGTGGCAATGGTAGGAGACACACTCACTGATATGCTCTTTGCAAAACGGGCTCAGTCAGGCTATCGCATTGCAGTTCTCACTGGAAGCAATGACAGGAGAAGGCTGGAAAGACTGAGTGATGTTGTCTATGAGGATATATCTTTCCTAGACACTGACAAGAGACTATTTCCTGCCCAATAGTACGTTTTGACTAAGAATCCAATCATTTCTGCTGGAACAATTTAGGCTTTTCTTGACAAATAGGGACCTTTCTGTGAGAATAATTGATAGATTCATATAAACTGCATCTAGTAGATTTCTATCATTCGCATTTCTTTTGGAGATTTCCCTATCATGAAACATTCCTGGGATGACCTTGACCAATATCGCGGTGTGCTGTTCGAAGGACAGTGGCCAACTATCATTGACTTATTGCTGATCACAGAAAAGAAGTTTGGAGGGCGAAACGGTTTTACTGTTTTCAAACCCAACAGGGAAACCCTTACATTCTCTGAAATTCTCCAAGAAGTCACTCGAGTCAGTTCTTATCTGCAGGAATGTGGTATAGAAAAAGGTGATCATATCATCATCAACGGGAAAAACAGTCCAGCATGGGCTATCGCCTATCTGGCAACCCTCCATGCAGGGGCAATCGTTGTTCCCTTGGACAACCAGATGAATACCGACCGTGTTGAAACACTCAGCAGTTTTGTGAAGGCCTCCTATATTTTTGCTGACAAGAATGTTCTTGAAGCACTCGACGCACAGAAAGAATGGTTTGGGGAATTGAAGGGGTGCGCAACGCTTCTGGGAGAGAGTGAATCATATCCAAGCATCACCACCCTGCAAGCGAAGAAAACATATGAGCGTGTACCACGCTCAGAACATGATATTGCTTCCATCCTCTTTACCAGTGGCACCACAGGAAATGAGAAAGGGGCCATGCTCACACATGCAAATATTGTAAGCGACCTCTACCAGGCATGTGATGGAACATTCCTCAGCCTGGATGAAACTGATGTATTGTATGCACTCCTTCCACTGCACCATAGCTATTGCTGTACAGCAGTACTGCTTGAATCCATCAAACATGGAGCAGAGTGTGTCTTTGGGCAGGATATTGTGGTAAGCAAAATGATCAATGACCTGAGAGAAGGCAAGGTCACTATTTTCATGGGAATACCGCTTCTATACAACAAACTACTTGCAGGAATTATGAAGCAGGTCAAGAAAAAAGGATTCTTGGTCAATACCTTGGTACATACAATGATGGTGATCAATGGTTTCACCAAGAAACACTTGCATTGGAATCCCTTCAGGAAAACCTTCAACAAACTACTGCTCAGCAAGATTGGTCTGGATCGGAATAATTTCCTCATTTGCGGTGCAGGCCCGCTTGCTCCAAAGGTCTTCAAGCAATATCAACAGCTTGGCCTCGATTTCATCCAAGGCTATGGGCTTACCGAGACGAGTCCAATCCTTACACTCAATCCAATCAGCCACTTCAAGGTGGAATCCGTTGGTATGGTATTCCCCTTGGTGGAAATGAAAATCGCAGAACCTGATGAAAACGGGGTGGGAGAAATCCGGGTCAAGGGCCCAAACATCACCCAAGGTTATTACAACGACCCGGTCCATACCGCTGAATTATTTGATGAAGAAGGCTACCTGAAGACAGGTGACCTTGGATACCTCGACAAGGAAAACTACCTCTATCTCAAGGGCAGGGCAAAAAACATCATTGTCACCGAAGGTGGCAAGAATGTATATCCTGAGGAGATTGAGGATCTCTTCCAACTGTACAACCAGGTGGAACAGATACTTATCCGTGGATACCAAGAAAAGAAAAACATACCCAGCGAGTTGATCGAGGCGGTGATTTACCCCAATGCTGACTACTACAAGGAACATACTGTTTCCGTGCAGGAGGATCTTGAGAGGGTAATCAAGGAAGTCAATCAACGTGTTTCAGGATATAAGAAAATTACCAAGCTCACTATTACCAATGAGCCGATGGACATGACAAGTACCAAAAAGATCAAGCGCAACAAGGTGACTGCATAGTAGTTTCATGGTACTATAACCTCATGAAAACACTCATTTCCAACGTACTCATCATTCCGATGACCAAGGAAGGTTTGAGCCTTCGTGGTGATATCGGTATCGATGGGAAACATATTGTATTTGTCGGGACAGGAGACCCTTCCTTCAAGGCAGACCGTATCATTGATGGATCCTCATTCCTGGCAATGCCTTCCCTGGTGAATGCCCATACTCATTTGAGCATGGAGCTGATGCGCAATTATAAGGACTCCCTGCCAACCTTGCAGGCATGGCTTGCCGAGATCTTCCCGATCGAGGGCAAACTCACTGCAGATGACGTACTTGCTGCCAGCCGTCTTGGCATCATTGAGCTTATCCAGAGTGGGTGCACCATGTTCACTGATATGTACTTTGAACCGCAAGCAACTGCACAGGCTGTTATTGAGGGAGGTATCAGGGGAAGCATAGGGGTAACGCTGTTCGGCGATCTTGAAGAGAACAAAGCCCGGGTAGAGGAGCGAGAGGAATTGCTTGCTCCCTACGTTGCACAAGCCGAAGGCCGTCTCTCTCTCAATGTTGCCCCTCATGCCATCTATACCTGTACCCAGGAAACCTACCAATTTGCAGCATCTTGGGCGCGTCAACATAATAGGGTATTCCATACACATCTCAGCGAGACCAAGAAAGAAGTGGATGACTGCATTGCACAAACAGGGTTGACTCCCCCAGCCTATCTTGCAAAGATCGGCGTCTTACAGGATGTAAAGAGCATGCTGGCCCATTGTGTTCACTTGAGTGATGAAGATATAGACCTTCTCAAGTCGTTTGACACCACCATCGTGCACAACCCAAGCAGCAATCTCAAACTATCCAGCGGCATTGCTCCGATAGCCTCTTATCTCCATGCAGGAATTCCAGTTGCACTCGGCACCGATGGGGCGAGCAGCAATAATAATCTCAACATGGTAGAGGAGATGCATATAGCCAGTCTCCTGGGAAGAGTACTGGAAACAGGCGGAGAGAAATTAACGCCCTACCAGGTATTGGAGATGGCAACCAAGCATGGTGCCGAAGCCCTGGGTATTGGGGATACGATAGGAACACTTGAAGCCGGCAAGGAAGCAGATTTACTTCTCATTGATTTAAAGAAAAGCCACCTTACCCCACTTAATGACCCATTCAGTGCATTGGTATATGCAGCACAAAGCTCAGATATCGATACTGTTTTCTGTCAGGGAACCATTCTCATGGAACAACGCAAAGTGCAAACCCTGAATGAGCATACAGTGATTGATGAAGTGCAGAGAAGATGGGCTGATGTGTTAAAACGCTAGCAAGGAGAAAGACATGGATGAATCATTTGTAACACTTATATTCAAGAACAACACACTTACGTTGCTCGATCAACGTATCTTGCCAACTGAAGTATCATACGTGGATTGCAAAACCTACGAGGAAGTTGAGTTCGCCATCAGGGATATGATCGTACGAGGAGCTCCTGCTATCGGAGCCGCTGCAGCATATGGAGTGTATCTGGCAGCACTCCAATGCCCAGAGGAGAAAGCATTCAAGAAAGCCTGCGAATTCCTCAGCCTTGCCAGGCCTACCGCAGTCAATCTTGGTTGGGCAATCAACCGAATGCTGGCAACCTATGAACATAATGTAAAACAGCCAAGGGAAGCACTCCTGAAAGCATTGCTCGCTGAATCTGATGCTATCAGGGAAGAGGATATCAAGACCAACAAGCAAATGTCACGTATCGGTGCTAGAGTCGTTCCTGAAAAGGCAACCATCCTCACCCATTGCAATACCGGGGCACTGGCAACTGCAGGTTGGGGAACAGCTCTGGGGGTAATCAAGACGGCGTTCTACGATAAGAAAGATATCTTTGTGTATGCCGATGAAACAAGACCGAGATTCCAGGGTGCTCGCCTTACCGCGTGGGAACTGATGGAAGCAAAGATTCCTTCCAAGCTTATTCCTGACAGCGCAGCAGCAACACTGATTCGTGATGGAAAAATTGATTTGGTAATTCTTGGTGGGGACCGTGTAGCGGCAAATGGCGATGTGGCAAACAAGCTGGGAACCTTTGCCCTTTCTGTCATCTGCAAAACGTATGGAGTACCTTTCTACAGCGTGGTCCCTATTTCCACCATCGATTTCTCAATTCCCGATGGATCTGCAATTCCCATCGAGGAGAGGGAAGCAGAGGAAGTCACCCATGTACAAGGAGTGCAAGTAGCACCAAGTGGAATGGATGTCTTCAATCCTGCTTTTGATGTTACCCCTCACCAGAATCTCACGGGAATCATAACAGAGAAGGGTATCATCTATCCTCCTTTCAAGGAGAATATTGAACGACTTAGACGAGGTGAAACACTCTAGAAGCTTACAGGCAGTGGATACCCGTTCCACTGCCAATTTTTTTTATGTTTTTGGACAGCAGTAATTTTGTGGATATGACAAAAAGAGGAACAATCCATTGCGGTCCTCCTCAGTCATTTTTATTATGCCATGCCATTTACGCATACCGCAAAAAATCCTACCCTATTTTTCGGTTTTACGAAAGGCTTTACCAATTTCTCCATTTTCTATACCATCATATACAGATTATGTATATTTATACAAATAGAGGAGCAATACCCAAATGCACGAAGCAACACAACAGATCCTTGACCACGTAAAGCAAGTCGATCCCAACCAGCCGGAATTTTTCCAAGCTGTAACCTCATTCATGGCCTCAATCGATCATTTGGTGGATGATCTGCCTCAGATTGTATATCACAAGGTCCTTGACAGGATGGTTGAACCAGAACGTGTCATCATGTTCCGCGTTCCCTGGGTGGATGACGATGGACAGCTGCAGATCAACCGCGCATTCCGTGTTCAGATGAATAGCGCTATTGGACCTTACAAAGGTGGATTGAGATTCCACCCCTCAGTGAACCTGTCTATCCTGAAATTCCTCGCATTCGAGCAAACCTTCAAGAACAGTCTGACAGGACTGGCAATGGGTGGTGGTAAAGGGGGAAGTGACTTCAATCCCAAAGGAAAGAGCGACAACGAAGTTATGCGTTTCTGCCAGAGCATGATGACCGAACTATCACGCCATATTGGTGAGGATACTGATATTCCAGCAGGTGATATTGGTGTTGGTGCCCGAGAAATTGGATACCTCTATGGGCAATACAGGAGAATGAAAAACCGCTCCGTCGGTATCTTGACCGGTAAGGGACCCACCTATGGTGGCTCCTATATCCGCCCAGAAGCAACAGGGTATGGTCTGGTATATCTTTCAGCCGCCATTCTGGAAGGCAAGGGAAAGAGTCTTCAAGGAAAAACCTGTCTTGTCAGTGGCAGTGGAAACGTTGCACAATACACCACCGAAAAGCTGTTGCACATGGGTGCCAAACCGATCAGCATGAGCGACTCTTCCGGCATTCTCATAGATCCTTCCGGAATTGATGAGAAGAAGCTTGCCTACATCAAGACTCTGAAAAATGTAAGGAGAGGAAGAATCAGCGAGTATGCCCAGCAGTTCAAGGAAGCAACCTACATCCCCCACAATGGCTCCAATGATGCCAATCCTCTATGGGATGTTAAGGCAGACTATGCTTTCCCTTGTGCTACCCAGAATGAAATCAATGGGAATGATGCCAAGAACTTGGTAGCCAACGGGATTTCATTGGTAGGTGAAGGTGCAAACATGCCAACAACCTTGGAAGCTGATGACATCTTCAAGGAAGCAGGTGTTCTGCATGCTCCAGGAAAGGCAGCCAATGCCGGTGGTGTTGCAGTTTCGGGATTGGAGATGGCGCAGAACAGCCAGAAACTCCAATGGACCCCTGAACAGGTAGACCAGCAGCTGCAGCAGATCATGAAAAATATCTACGCTTCCATCAGCCAGGCAGCAGATAAGTACAGCACACAGGATAACTTCGTCGATGGTGCAAACATTGCTGGATTCCTGAAAGTAAGCGAGGCCATGATTGCTCAGGGGTATGTATAATACTTCCAATGGTTCATTTTAAGGCAGGCTGAAAAGCCTGCCTTATTTTTACCTGCACCCTATTAGGAATAAAACCCACTGTACTACCGGCGAAATCTAGGGTATCATGGTAGGCAAGGAGAATAGCTATGAAAGATCAGATTTTCTACATTTGTAAGCACTGTGGCAACATTGCTGTGAAGGTTGTTGACAGAGGTCCTAAACTCTCTTGCTGTGGCGAGGAGATGGCTCCCTTGAAGGCAAACACTGTTGATGCAGCCCAGGAGAAGCATGTTCCTGTTGTAAGCATTGAAGGGAACAAGCTGAGTGTGAATGTAGGTTCCGTGGATCATCCAATGACCCAGGAACACCACATCGAATTCATCTATGTCCAGACTGAAAAGGGTGGCATGAGAAAGGCTCTCCCTGTTGACGGAAAGCCACACGCAACCTTTGCACTCGATGATGACAAGGCTGTTGCTGTTTACGAGTATTGCAACCTACATGGACTCTGGAAGGTCGATCTCTAGGATTGTACCAACGTTTCCACCAGTTTGGCTTCCAAAGCCAACAGTGATGCATCACCGATATTCCTCGCATTGCGGGGAATATCTATTTTTTGGTACAACAGAGGTTGTTTTGGGTCACCCAGACAACACACTGCATCACCAAGCAAGATGGCTTCCTTAGGGTCATGAGTAACAAACAATGTAGTCTTTGGACTCTCTTCCCATAACCTGATGAAAGCATGTACAAGAGCATACTTCAATTTGATATCCAAGCTCTGGAATGGCTCATCGAGCAACATGAGATTGCACTGGTGAGCAAAGGCCCTAGCAATCGCAACACGCTGCCTCATTCCACCTGAGAGCTGATGAGGATAGAGAGCTAGACTCTCCTGCAAACCTACTAAATCAAGATAGTGCAAAGCACGCTCTTCTCTCTCTCGTCTCTCCTTGCTGGAAGATCGAAGGGCAAGTTCAACGTTCTCATATACGGTACTGGATGGAAGAAGCCTGGGCTCCTGGAAGAGATAACTGATCACCCCTTGCTCCCCATCTTCCTTTTCAATTGTCCCTTCATCTGGTTGCAACAATCCAGAAGCCATCTGCAACAAGGTGGTCTTTCCTTCACCTGATGGACCTACAACAGAGAGTATCGTTGAAGGAGGTACCTCAAGGCTGAAGTGATCAAAGACCTGGTTCTCACCGTATCGCTTGGAGATGTTCAGGAAACGCATGGGACCCTCCTTGCATCTAAGCGATGCTTCAGAGCACCGACCCCATCCACCACGAAAGCGAATACCAGGTCTCCAAAAGCTGTAAGGAAAACAGCGATCAAGGTCCAGGAGAGCACCTTGTCAGTCTCCAGCTGTACCTGGGCAAGTTGCATCCTTGAGCCCACTCCATACTGGGGAACCGTCAATACCTCTGCGGCAATTACCACTTTCCAGACCATGGAAAGCGCAGTCTTGGCACCAGTAACAAAGAAGGGAACCAAGGAAGGAATAATGAAATGTACGAGCTTTGTCTGTTTGGAGAATCCGTAGAGGTCACACATCTCGTCGAGATTGGAATCAAGTTGCCTTACTCCCATCTCCATCTGTACAAACATCACCGGGAAACCCATAAGAAAGGCTGAAAACAATGGTACCGTTCCACTGGAGAACCAGATAAAGGCAAGCAGAATAACGCTCATCACCGGTACTGCTTTCAGCGTAGTGACAAACGGTTTCAAGAAGGTGGAGAGCAAGGAGAACCTACCAGCAAGCACCCCAAGAATTGAGGCACTCACGAGAATGATCAGGAAACTTTCCAATGCCCTGATAACAGTGAACAGCACATTTGCAGTAAAGACCGGTTCACGTACCAAGCCAAGCAAGGTAGTGAAAACCGGTCCAAGACTGGGAAGCAGAATCTGACTATCGAGCCACATGGAGGCAACCTGCCAAATGATGAGCAGGATTGCCGAAGCCAGAAGAAGTATCAGATTCCGCTTCACATAACGCATGTACTACTCCTTACAGATATAAATTATCTGCAGGAACTGCTCCACCGATGGCTGCTGGGCTGAAGGAATGGAGGAACCTATAGTAGGCCTGTACTTCATCCTTGACTTCCTGGCTGGGTGCAAACACCAAGTTACAGAAAGGAATGGAGGGAGTTGCCAAGGCAGCCTTCATGATCCCTGCCTCCTCAATTGCCTTTCCAGCTGCTTGGGGCTCTGCATTAACCCATGCTACAGAATCTTCATAGGCTCCAAGAATGTCCTCAAGTGCTTCCGGGTGGTTCTCTGCAAACTGTTCACTTACCACCATAACACTCATTGGATAGTTTGCAACTCCAGAAAGTTCCTCATAGAGCGCTTGGACATCAACAACTTCTGTTGCGAGCTTGCTCCCATTGAGAATCATGGAAACAAACGGCTGCGGCAACATGACCAAGGAGACCTTTCCTGCAATGGTCAGCTGTGCAAGCTGTGCTGGGCTGGCTACAGAATAGTCAAGGATTACATCCACTCCAGCCTCTAGCCCGGCTTCCCTGAGCAGGAGTTGAGCCATCTGGTCGGGAGTGGATCCAGCGCCGGGTACATGTACTGTTTTTCCTAGCAGATCGTCCACACCTTGAACCGACCCATCACTGGAAACTACGCTGAGCATCCCGTTACCGATAACTGCAGCAAGCTTTATCTTGACTCCCTTGTTGTAGATATTTGCAGCAAGATTGGAAGGAAGACAGGCAAAATCGAGCTCCCCATTGGCCAGTCGGGCAACCACTTCATTGGGGGAAGGGAATACCTGCATTGCAATCTGAATGTCTTCGGTGATTCTTCCACCATTCTCATTCAGGGCAACAGAAGAAAATCCAGTAGGCCCGGCCATGACAGCGAACTGAACTTCCAATGGCGAGTCAACCGGAGTCTCAGCAACCGGCTGTGCCCCAATTGCCACCATGGCAAGCAGGGCTACGAAAACAAGACTGATTTTGTGTTTCATCACATATCTCCCTATGGAAAGAGGGGGTAATCCCCCTCCTTCACTTATTCTACACTGATACGGAAATACCGCTTCTTTCCAGCACGGAGAATCAATTCCCCATACTCATCCAGATAGGATGAGTCAATGAGTGTCTTGGGATTCTCAATACGTTGTTCACCAATCCATGCGCCTCCACCTGTTACCAATCGGCGGGCATCACTGTTGGTTGCAGCCAAGTCAGTCCGGCTGAATAGATCCAGCACACCAATACCCGAGTCCAGCTCTGCCTTGCTGATGGTCAGTGTAGGCATGCCTTCGCGGCCATCAATGCCCAGGTTGGCTCCATTGAACATTGCTTTCGCTGCAGTCCTGGCTTTTTCGGCCTCTTCTTCACCATGAATGATCTTTGTCTGTTCATAGGCAAGACGGTCTTTTGCATCGTTGATGTTGACGTTCTCGCCCTCATACTGGGCAATCTCCTCAAGAGAGAGGAAGGTAAAGAGCTTGAGGAACCTTACCACATCTGCATCGTTGACATTTCTCCAGTACTGGTAGAAATCATAGGCGCTGAAGAGTTCGGGGTCGAGGAAAACCGCACCCTTCTCACTCTTGCCCATCTTGTGTCCATCAGATCGGGTGATCAAGTTGAATGTCAAACCATAGCATTCAGGACCACCAAGTTTTCTGATCAACTCGATACCACTGACAATATTCCCCCACTGATCATCACCTCCAATCTGAAGGCGGCAGCCATGATCACGATTGAGGATATGGAAATCGTAGGACTGCAGAAGCTGATAGTTAAACTCAATGAAGGAAAGTCCACGCTCGAGACGCTGCTTGTATGATTCAAAGGTGAGCATCCTGTTCACCGAGAAATGCTTTCCGATCTCACGGAGGAAGGTGATATAATTCAATCCATTGAGCCAGTCTGCATTATTCAATGCAACAGCTTTTCCTTTTCCACCCTCCGGCTGCTCGCTAAAGTCAACAACGGTACCCAGCTGTTCCTTGATGGAGGCACAGTTCTTCTCAATCTGCTCAACAGTGAGCATCCTTCGCATCTCGGTCTTTCCTGAGGGGTCCCCGATCATGGCAGTGCCACCACCGACAAGTGCGATTGGATTATGCCCTGCGTTCTGCAGATGGTGCATGGCAAAGAACGGCACCATATGACCGATATGAAGGCTCTTGCCGGTTGGATCTGCACCTACATAGAACGTTACAGGGCCTGCATCCATCAGGTCACTGAGCGCATCATAATCGGTACATGCTTTGACGAACCCTCGATCGATCAGGGTCTGTAATGCTTTATTCATTGTACTACTCCACTCGCTTGTATGCTTTGTTTGCTTCCTTGATTGTGGCAACCAAATCCGAGATGCTTACCCTGCTTTGTTCCATACTGTCCCTGTATCGAAGGGTGACCGTATTGTCTTCCAGAGTCTGGTAATCAACGGTAACACAGTACGGGGTGCCGATCTCATCCATTCTTCGATATCTACGCCCGATAGCGCCACTGACATCGAAGAAGGTTGAGAAGTCATCTCTCAGTTCCTTTTCAAGCTTGGATGCAAATTCCGCAATTCCGTCCTTCTTGACCAGAGGAAGGACCGCAACAGTTACAGGAGCAATGTTCGGATGGAAGTGCAGCACCGTCCTGACATCCCCACCCTCCAATGTCTCTTCCTCATATGCATCACTCAGTGCCATCAATACATTACGGGTCAAGCCAGCCGAGGTTTCCACAACATAAGGGATATAGCGCTGGTTATTCTCAGGGTCGAGATAGGTGAGATCTTTTCCACTGAACTTCTGATGCTGTCCAAGGTCGTAATCGGTCCGGTTATGGACACCTTCAAGCTCCTGCCAGCCCATGGGGAAGAGGAACTGAATATCATAGGCATCCTTTGCATAGAATGCCAATTCGTCTGGGCCATGCTGATGCCACCTGAGGCTGCTTGGCTTGATACCCATCTTGTGATAGAAAGCCATCCTCTGCTCACGCCAATAGCCGAACCATTCCTCATCGGTCCCAGGTTTGCAGAACCATTGCATCTCCATCTGCTCGAATTCGCAAGAACGGAAGATGAAATTCTTCGTGGTGATTTCGTTTCTGAAGGACTTGCCTACCTGTGCAATTCCGAAGGGAACCTTCACACGGCTTGAGGATACCACATTCTTGAAATCTGCATAGATTCCCTGTGCAGTCTCAGGCCGAAGGTAGATTGTGGAACCTCCGTCCAGATTTGCGCCAATGTGAGTCGCAAACATCAGGTTGAAATTCCTTGGTTCAGTAAAACTATCGCGGGTACCACAGGTAGGACAAGCGCCGCCGAGATCAATCTGATCGGCACGGAATCGTGACTTGCACTGCTTGCAGTCAACCATGGGGTCACTGAAGTTGGACACATGCCCACTCGCTTCCCAGACTCGGGGGTGCATGAGGATGGAGGCATCCAATCCTACGATATCATCATGGATCTGGGTCATCTCTTTCCACCAGAAATCGCGGATATTGTTTTTCAGCTGAACTCCCAGTGGCCCGTAGTCATAAGCGCCATTCAAGCCACCATAAATTTCACTTGACTGAAAAATAAATCCACGTCGCTTACATAAGGAGACAATCTTATCCATCGTTACTTCTGCCATTTGCTTATACCTCTCTCTTCAGCACGTCCAACGCTGTTTCAATTCTTTTATATGTCTCTTCCTGGCCCAATAGTTTGATCGAGTCAAACAGGGGAAGGCTAACCGTACTACCGGTGAGGGCAACCCTCAGGGGCATGAATACCCCGTTCACCTTGATATCCAATTCATCGGCCAGGGAAGCAATATCCGCTTCAATTTCCTCTTGCTCCTTGCCTGTTTCAAACCCTTCCTTAAGCTTTGTATAAGCTCTCTCCAAGGCAAGGGTTGCAGTAGCCAGGTCCACCTTTTTGGCAGCGAACAAATTCACATCCTCATAGGTGGGTGTCTCAAAGAGGAACCTACTCAGATCTACAATGTCACTGAGTACCTTCAGCCGCTCCTTGCTCACTACAGTGAGAGCAAGCATGTCGCGCTTCTCATGTTCCTGTAGGGGAAGCGTGACAAATCCAGCTTTCTCCATGTAGGGAAGCAACATCCCCAAGAGCTCTTCATCCCCTTTCTGACGGATATACTGTCCATTGAACCAATCAAGTTTCTTGTAGTCAAATATCCCAGGAGCCTTGTTTATCTTCTCCAGAGTGAAGAGTTGTTCAAGTTCTTCCTTGCTGAAAAACTCCCTCTGTCCATCGTAGGACCATCCTACCATGCTCACATAGTTCATCAAGGCCTCAGGGAGGTATCCCTTCTCTCGGAACTCCCTCACAGCTGTCGAGCCGTGACGCTTGCTGAGCTTCTGTCCGTCCTTGCCCATAACCATCGGCAGATGGCAATACAAGGGAGGCTCCCAACCAAAAGCTTCATAGAGAATGATGTGCAGAGGACCTGAGGGAATCCACTCTTGTGCCCTCATGATATGCGTAATACCCATCATGTGGTCATCAATGACGTTTGCCAGATGGTAGGTGGGAAATCCGTCACTCTTGAGCAGTACAGGATCAGGACTGACATCCTTGTTCTTTCTAGATATATCTCCCATGAGCACATCGTGGAAGGTTGTCTTGCCCTCAGAGGGCACCTTCAAACGAATGACGGGTTTGATGCCTTCATCCTCATACGCCTTACGCTGTTCGGCGGTAAGATTACGGCAATGGCGGTCATATCCCTGCTGCTTGCTCTTCTCTTTCTGTTGTTGTTCACGCAAGGCTTCCAACCGCTGGGGAGTACAGTAGCAGTAATAGGCCTTGCCTTCATCTACCAGCTTCTCAGCATACTGCTTGTACAGGTCGAAACGCTCGCTTTGGATATAGGGACCATAATCTCCGCCGACCACGGGACCCTCATCCCATGTAACACCCAACCACTCGAGCGTGTCATATAAGTCCTGCAAGGACTCATCACTGTATCGCTCACGATCGGTGTCTTCCACACGTAAAATGAACTTGCCTCCGTTTGCACGGGCAAAGAAATAGTTGAATAATGCGGTCCTTACCCCACCGATATGTTGCAAACCGGTCGGAGAAGGTGCATAGCGTACTCGTACTTCCATCAGGATACACTCCTCTCAATGCTACTGTTGTACCGTAAATCAGAGATTATAGCAACACAGATGACAGGACAGGAGTCCAGTATTTAGACACGTGTCCCAATAGTGGGCTTTCCTGTTGACCTTCTTGGTGTATTTCGATACGGTACACTCAATTGAACGGAGGAACACAATACTGATCAACCCAACAATACCAGCCTTTTTTGCAGGGGGAAATACCTCCCTCACAAACCTGTTTAGGTTGCCTATTACCCTATTTACCACGTTATACACTTCAAAATATCTCAGCCCATTCAATCAGTTCTCCAGCTTCCCAACTGAACTGTTGTTCCTGCTCTTTTCCCTTATCAGTTTTCTACTCGCCTACAACATCCGACGAACCTGCAGACCACGTTATCTTCGCGAGCATGAACTGCTGGTAAGTGATATTCTTGCCCATGAGGAGTTCCTCAAACTGAAAGAGTATCATCATCATGCAGGTCATATCTATGACCATGTCACCAGGGTAAGCTACATCTCATACCGTATCAGCAAGGCTTTAGGGCTGGATTATCACGCTGCAGCACGGGGAGGTTTGCTCCATGACTTCTTCCTCTATGACTGGAGGGAACGAAAGAGCCAGGATGAGAAGCGCTCATCCCACGGAAAGGAACACCCTTATATCGCTTTGGAGAATGCACAGAAGTACTTCACAGTGAATGCAAAGGAAGCTGACATCATTGTCAAACATATGTTCCCAAAGACCCTCTCTCTTCCCAGATATCGGGAGAGTTTCATCGTAAGTCTCAGCGACAAGATTGCTGCAGTCTACGAATATTCCCTAGGACTCAAACGCTCCTAACGTTTTCCTTCTATCCAGGAAACCACCTCAGCCATGGCCCTATCCTGGGCCTTCTGATTCTTGTCGTAAGGCATGAGGTGTCCGATATCTTCAATATGCAGGTGTTTGTTTACCCCTTTGCTCTTGCTGGTAACCAACATACAGGCTTCCTGGGGAATGGTGGGATCCTTTCCTCCGCTGATAGCCA
>Ga0265294_10002065_pt1 | contig 26583 bp, 43 predicted proteins | sample MunlanPumphouse3_FD_192504 | JGI IMG/M metagenome (GOLD analysis project Ga0265294, IMG submission 192504) | Groundwater microbial communities from a municipal landfill in Southern Ontario, Canada - Pumphouse #3 | ecosystem: Environmental > Aquatic > Deep subsurface > Groundwater | place... | reverse complement strand
TTCGCATTCGGTTCGAGAGCGGAGCCAGTTCTTTCGCGTGCTCTTCGGTTAACGGAACGAGTTGATGCCCAAGTTTATCTGCGAGCCTTCTCAATTCGTCGTCGCTTGATATTTCGTATATCTCGCCGGTCTCTATATCCATCTTATTCTCCTTTCAGTTCCGGCGTGGTTCCAGTTCCAACCGGCGGTTAATAATTTCCAACCCCATGGATTCATAGAGGGCACTTAATTTTCCCACATCAATACTGTCCTCTCTTGGCATAGTCTCGATCTGAATTTTGCCCAGATAGCCAGCCTCCCTAATCTTTCCGATTACAAATTGCAGGTGTTTGCGAGCATGACCTTTTCGTCTATGTTCTGGTTCAATATAGAGGTTGAATATTATGGGTTTTTTATTTTCCTCGATCAAGTAATAACAGTAGCCATATTTATCGTGGTAGAAATTTTGGTAATCGGTCATTCGTATTCTATCCTCCCTTCACTGTCTGCTTCGGCGGGCAATACATCTTCGTTAGTGAAACACTTTATCTCTATGTAGCGTGGTTGATATTGAGCAAGTTGATAGGCGAGTTCATCCGCAAGTCTGGCCCTTTCCAATCTTTCTCTTGCAACCTTATCCTGCCATCTTTTTTGCACTTGGCTTGCAAAATTATTTTTAGACATGGGGTTGTCCCCCGTTTTCAATTTTTATTCGTTCCATTTCTCCCCTTGGCTTAGTTCCGGCGTGGTTCCAGTTCCAACCGGCGGTTGTGGGTTCAGTTCCCATCACGATAGCCGCTATACGGACAGCGGCATCTTGAGATATTGGATCACCGTAATAATTGCCACATCGAGGGCACACAGCCTCGGCATTGACTTTCGATGGTCTATTGGTTGCGAAGAACAAATGAGGAAAACCAGTAACATTCGCCAACCGGTACGAGCAAGAGCAGCAGTATGTTCGCCCGCCAACCTTAAAGGCCAGTGCTTTCATTACAATTCCCTTTCTTTTAACGGTTCCGCCCCGGTTCCAGTTACAACCGGCGGTTAATAAAATCAATAGTTTACAACGCCAGCTCCACCATTCATCGTTATGCCGTTTCCAGCAAAGCATGTATTGCATTTATGGCAACAATTTTATCCTGTTCAATGCCCGGCATAGTCCTTAACATAAGTTCCATTGCTTCGAGCTCTTCTTTTGTCGATGCCCCAACCATGGCGGCGAGGGCTTCCCGCAGTTTTCGCATAGGATGTTTTTCACAAACCTTGATATGGTCCGTTAATACCTTTGCGCTGTGTGGCGGCGTTCCTTCAGGGTAAGCCTTTCCGCAATAAACGCATGTTAATGTGTTGCTCATTTTGTGCCCTTTCTTTATTTCGATTCCACCCCGGTTCCAGTTCTAACCGGCGGTTAATAATTTCGGTAGTTTATAGCGCCATCATAAGTGGCGGTTGAGTTTCCTCAACCCTTTCGATTGTTGAGTTGTTGTTGGGTAATTCCAACACCTGTAGGTAGGTTTAAAATAATAAAATCTCCCTTTACTTCTATGTCTTTTTCGCTAAATTTAATAAACGGGCCCAAACCGTTTTCTTTCCAATTTTTCATCCTTATAATATTCTTTAACATCGTGAACATCCGAAACATAATTCTTGCAATCTATCCACCCCTGAAGATACGCCGCAAGTTCTACCCTGGTCTGGCATATCCGTATCGGTTCGCCTGCATCTTCTGATATATAGATACTTGCTCCGCCTTCAAACCTGCATGGACCGAGATACAGGCCGGAGGGTTCGTGTTTGGTCATGCCCAACTCCCCTCGCATTCCCGCATCAACTCAATCGCCGCAGCGATACGTTTGTTTAATGCATGCAACCTCTCGACCGTCATGCCTGGATTTTTTCTCTCGTACTGCTGAATAACAAGTTTATTGAATGTCATGCGTGCATCCATGATGTCCGCTGCTGTAGCGACTACCTGGTTTATGATTTTGTCTTGCATCCCCTGCTCCTCGCTTGATTGATTTGCTCCATAATTTCTATGGGCGTGTCCGTCGGTCTGTAGTTTTTGCCCGAAGTCGTAGTGACGATACATTTATCGGATTGTTCGTCTTTATAAACAGACTCTATCGAGTGTATGTTGAGATAGACAATCCAGCAGTCTCCACCGATTGCGATATAGCCTCGCATTTCGGACAGAATTTTTTCTTCTTTTACCAACTCTTCTATGGTTGCCTTATACTCCGGGCTGTCCTTGGCTTCGTCATGTAATTTTTTATACCAGCCAAATGCTTTCATCAAAGTTTTTCCAGCTCAGCCATAGCCGCTTTGATTTGTTCTTCGCGTTCAACTATAATCATCGCTGTGATTATTTGGGTTTGCTGTGATGACAGCGGAGTTGACTGTAAGACAGTACCTCCGTGTTCGTTTTTGCCGTATATCCAAAACTCAGACGAGTCCTTGATTTGATCAATATCGTCTTGATATTCTTTGATTCTGCTTTTCAGATCTACCGCTTTTGTTACATCTTCAATCTTCATTTCATATCTCCTTAATCTGGCTTATGCTGTGGTACATGTTGACTGTATCCACAGCCCAGCCAGAAACGGCGTCGATGACGAACATGTATAGTCAATACTGTTCGTTGACGTGGTTGCCGACCCCATATAAACTTGATAAGTTGCGTTTCTCTGATCCCACCTGTCGCCGGTTATTTTCCCCTTCTGTACCACTCGGCAATGCTCATGTCCGCACTCCGGGCATTCAAGTACATGATTCCCACTTAACGATAAATCCAAATCAAATTGGACGTACTTTCCACAAGCGTGGCAGTATAGCTCCTGGCGTTCAATCATTTTCATCTCTTTCTTCAGTTTTTTATTTCCATATCGGCGATAGTTTGTTTCAGCTCAGCCACAATTTGCCCCGGCGTTTTTCCATCGAGACGTTGAATCGTTACGACAAAATTTCCGCGTTCAGGTGTACCGCAACACAGTTCGAGAAAGTTCACAGCCCCGGATTCATCGAACATTTCAAGCATGTCCTTCACCCACTCCGTAAAAAGTGGATGGCGCATGATGATCTTGGCTTGTCCGTTTTCAATATTAATAGACTCGACTACTGGTTTGTCCTCTTCCTCGTAACAATCATCATAATGACCCATTTCGTTCTCCTTTCAGTTGTTGAACTGCTGGATCTGATTGTTCATAGTAAACTTACAATATCTATATTGCTTGTTTACTAACAAATGCAATATTATCTGCAATTAGAGCATTTACCTTAATAATATTCGGAACATTAAATAAGAATTTATCTATCATTGTAATTTTAGATTCATAAACATGTTTCATTTTTACAAAACCAACATATCCTTCTTTTTCGATATCTTGATAAACTTCTTTTGAAACGTATTTATTAATTGGATAAAACACTTCTTTTACATTAATATTTTTTCCTAATATTTTTTCTAAATCTTCAATATTTTCTCTATAACATTGTCTTAAAACATCTGATAATATTTTTTCATTAGAGGTTATTCTAAATAAAACTAAATAATCTCCAATATCATCAAATATTTCATCATTTTCATGTATTACTGAATTTTGAGTTTCATCATCTTTATTATTTGAATTTTCAAGTTTAGATACTAACTCTTGAATGATTTGTGTATCATGAGGTATCATTGAATCTTTTATTTTTCCATATATATCTAATGGTTTTAATTTTTCTATTAAGAATTGAATATTTTGAGAGGTTTGTTCAATATTTTCAAATAAAACTAAAATCGAATCATCTATATTTTTAAGTCTATTTTCAACATCGGATAATTCATTTTGTAATGATTCTATAATTGGATTTGTATTATGACACATTGTTTCTGAATTTATCTTATCATCAATTGTCTGTATTGTAGGTGGATTTTCGTTTTTAAAATCTAACATTAATGGAATACAATTTAAACAAAACATTTTTTCAGAATTTGAATATAATTTATTTTTATTTCCATCAGTTATGTCACCATTAAAAATTCTAATTTGATTTGGATCTTCAATTTCATCTCCACAACCTTCACATATAAATATAGGTTTAAACTTAATCGGCATGATTTATTTTTTCTCCTGTTTTAAATTCTTAAGTTCACCAAGATATGTTGCACCCATATTATCTAATACTTTGGCTAATAATAATCTATGACAAAATGTATCAGCTTTACAATAACAAACAAATACAACTGTAATATTCATATCTAAAAATTTTTCCCAAATTAATTTGTGGTTTTTAAATGATTTAGTTAATAAATCCATATACTGTTCAATATACTCATCTTGTGTAATATATCCATCTTTATAGTTGAATACTAATTGAATTGTAGGTGCAAAAAGTTTTCCTATTTTATCTTCACTTTTTGCTGTGATATCGATTCTATCATCTCCAGAGTACCTATATTGAGCAGTCCAAAACTTCATATACGCCTCCTCGTTAAAATTAATAAAAATATTAACTATCTATATTATTTCTATATAAAAAATGAAAATAAAGAAATTGGCAGAAAAGATTATTTCTAATCTTTTCTGCCAATATTTATACAGTTGGGTTTAATTTAAATCGAACTTTACTCTTTGGATTCCAAATTGTTCGAATCTCAAGAGTATATTGTCTATTTTTTGGTACGTCGAAAATTACGACGCCATGTTTACTTACATATGGATTTAGTAAATCACTTCCGTAATTTAATGATTGTTCGATAATAAACTTGGCCGAATCATATTCGGCACCATTTTCATCTACTAATTTAAAAATGTCTTTAATATATCTAGATTCCACATCTGTGTTTTTGACATATATTTCTACACATAAAAATGACGATAATGCCTTTTTATTTTCTATGAATAATGGCATTTGAATTTCTTGTTGATACCATGACTGAACGGCAGAATATTCCATATATTTCAATGGAGCTATCTGCCTTTCTTCATATATTTTTTGTGTTGCAATTACTTGTGTGTTATTTCCATTCTCTTTTGGAACATTTATAAGACCAATCAATGCAACTGCAAAAATTATACAAATGGTCATTAACAAATATTTTAATTTGTTTTTCTTCTTTAACAATTCTTTGTTAGCTGCGCCACATTTGGGGCAACTGATCGCTTCAGAATCAATCTCATTTCCACACGATGTGCATTTGATTAACATATTACTCCTTTTTATTTTTTCAAAATATTTTGCAACTCAGTAGTTAATGTCAAAATGAGTTTTTTCCCTGTAGTTTCTGTAATATGTGAAGAAACTAATTCTTCCAAATTTTTATTTCTTTCGGTCAAATTTTGAATTTGGTTTTTCAAATTATCAGTATCATGAATATAAGAATGTAACAAATTTTCCATGTGTTTAACTTCTAATCTTAAATCGCCAAAAGAATTAATTTCACTTGGTTTAACTTCCTTCTTCTTAGGAAGAGGTTTAACTTCCTTCTTCTTAGGAAGAGGTTTAGTTTCTTCTGTTTCTTTCTTCTCAGGAAGAGGCTTAGCTTCTTCTGTTTCTTCTAATAAATGTTTATATTTATTTCTCCAAAAATTAAAATTGGATAAATTGATTTTATTTTTTCTACAGAACTCAACATTTGAGCCTGTAAAATTTTCAGCACGTTTCAAGATATTTAGAATATCTTGAAGTCTTTCCAAATTTGGATTAAACTTCGAAAGTCGATTTTTCCAAATATGAAAACTTGAAACCGAAATTTTTTTCATTTTACAATAATCATAATCTGACAAATTTGGATAATTGTTTCTGTCGTTAACGACAGATTTGATAAATTCTTCGGAATATTTTACCATTATTTCTCCTGTTTATTATATTAAATCTATGGTGATTGTAATTGTCAATTTATTTGTTTTGATATCTTTTTTATTTGTTGGAATATTAATTTCTTGCTTTACAATTTTTTGATTTTCTGTATGCAAGACAAATCTTTGTTTACACACTTTACAATAATGTAACTGTTCACCGCTTTTTTTAAAACCTTTTTTGATACAAGGTTGCGGTTGTTTACATTTTGGGCAATATAATAATTCTGTCATTTTATTCCTTTCCATTAAAAAAGATTAAATAAAATACAAATTCTTGATTATACTATTTCTATATGAAATAATTGAATAATAAAAAACTGGATAGCTAATAAATTATAGCTATCCAGTTTAAGTAGTTCAATTTTTGTTTTTTGTAATCAAATCAAGAATTTCTTGATTCTTACAATGTGTTTTACAATAATTGATTACATCTTCATTAATTTCTGAAACTGGAATCAACAACTTTACAATTTCGAGATGACCATTTTCAGCGGCCCATCGTAAAGCTTCACTATCAAATGTTTTCACATCTGAAACTGGAATCAATAACTTAACAATATTGAGATATCCACCATGTGCTGCATATCTTAAAGCTTCACTTTCACATGCTTTTGGATCTGAATATGGAAGCAATAATTTTACAACTTTGAGTTGATTATTTATAATTGAAATTCTTAATGGACGACTAAAAAATTCTTTCGGATCTGAATATGGAAGCAATAACTTTACAATCTCAAGATGTCCTTGTGATGCTGCCCAACATAGTGGCCAATTACCATCTACAGTCGGGTCAGCTCCTTCGTCAATCAATCTCTTAATAACTTTAACGGTAATCTTTTCTTTTTTACCGAGAATAACTTTGTCGGCTTTCCACTTTCTTGGATCACCTGGATTCTCGTAAACTCGAGCATCTTCAGGAAGTGTTATCTTTCTGATCCAAGGTCCATAATTGATAAACGCTAAAATGTCTTCTCGTGAAAAATAGATCCCTCCTGGACTACAATAGCCATGAGGATGAAATTCTTTAGGATCTATATTTAACCCGAATTTATATTTCAGTCCATAATGACATTCTTTTTCATTCAAGATCTTGTAGTAATTCATCTAAGCTTCCTTTTTACTCGAGATGATTAAATCACGAATTTCTTGATTTCTACAATACTTTTTACAATACTCTATTATATAATCGTCAATTTCTGAAACTGGAATCAACAGCTTGACAATATCATAATGACCAGATTTTATAGCATTTTTTAATGCTTCACTTTCATACATTTTTGCATCAGAGAGTGGAAGCAATAACTTTACAATTTCAAAATATCCATTTCTGGCGGCCCATCTTAAAGCATAACAATTTTTTGCTTCTGGATCCGAATAAGGAAGTAAAAATTTTACAATTTTGAGATGACCTCGAATAGCTGCACATCTTAATGGCCAACTATCACATATTTTCGGGTCAGCACCCTCGTCAATCAATCTCTTAATAACTTTAGCGGTAATCTTTTCTTTCTTACCGAGAATAACCTTATCGGCTTTCCATTTTTTTGGTTTTCCGGGATTCTCGTAAACTCGAGCATCCTCAGGAAGTGTTACCTTCCTGATCCAAGGTCCATGAACAAGAAAAGCTAAAATATCTTCTCGAGAGAAGTAAATTCCTCCTGGTTCACAAGTGCCACGAGGATTGAATTCGTCATTATCAATATTCAACCCGAATTTATATTGTAATCCATAATGACATTCTTCTTTATTCAAGATCTTGTAGTAATCCATTTAAGTTTCCTTTTTATCATAATTTACTTGCTAAAACTAGTGGATATATAAACAATTTTAAGTATATTTCTGGATCAATTTCTGTTATTGAAGTTATATATTTGCTATTCGAATTAATTACTTTTTGATTATCACATAGATAATATTGATTTAACAAACTATTTAAATGATTATTAATAATAATTTTATAATAGTTCAGAGAATATATTTTTAATAACTCATCATAATCTATTACTTCATTATTCATTATTTTTGATTGTAATTGGAATAAAAATTGTGGAGAATGTTTGTAAATTCCTTTAACGAGTAGTAATTCTTCTCCAAGTAAATAACTAGTTCGATTATTTCGAATATATTTACGAAATTCAGTAATATGTATTGAAAACTTATTAGAAACTATAAAATTTATAAATGGACCAATAGTATTTTTGTCAATATTTGATAGTTTAAAAAGTGTTTCATCACTACAACATATAATTACACCATCCTTTTTCAATTCTAATAATGTAACAGTATTATCTATTTCAAAAATTATACCCAAGATTATTAACTTAGATATGATATTTAATTTTTTTAAATATTCAGTATTGACAAGTTGAGTTGCTATGAAAATATTTCGTGATTTTTTATCTGTAATTTTATTCATTTGTTGAATGAAATTACTATTTGGTGGAAATAGACAATTACATATTGATGTGAATGCTTGTCTAATATCCACTTCTAAAATATTTAAATTTGAGTTTTTAGAAACCGTGATAAATTGATTTGTTGAATCAGCTAGATACCAACTAATGTGTTTGTCAATTTTTATAACTTCCGAATAATCTAATGGAAAATTAATTGTTTTATATTTATTTAATATTTCATTATAAAACATAAAACCTCTTTAAAATTTATTACGAAAAAATCGGCGAGATCTTTAATTAGGTCTCGCCGATTTTTTTAGAAAATATTTATGAAATCTTTAAAAATTTGTTGATCTTTAATTAAATAAATATTTTTAATTTCTTTAACTGGAAGTTTTACTACATACCAATTAAAACAAATTGTTGAAACTATTGTTCCAGATTTAATTGTTAATGGTAATGATTCTTCTCTTAATCGAATCATATCAACGTATAATTTAAATCGCATATTAGTAATAAAGTTATGAGTTATTATTTCTTGTTCATTTAGTACATTATCAACATCAAAACTTTTATAAATTCGTCTAAATATATCATTTTTAGTAGATGTATTATAAGTTATAAAATCCAACATTAATCCATTTGGAATACTTATTTTAATACTTGGAAAAAAATTAAACGATAATACACTTTCTGAAATTTTTACAATTTCAGGAGATGATAAATTTATATCTTTATTGAGACGTATATTATAACTATATGGTAAATTGTCTGAAATTGATAGCGTTTCAATATCATTATTCGGAGTACAAAATATAATATTTTCTTCTGGATTGATAGTTGCAATAATATCTGGATTAATATCTTTTATAATTTCTAACATAATAACTATAATCCTATTCTTTTAATACTGATTCTTTTGATATTGTATTAGTATCTGAATCAGCAATTACTGACATTTGAGAAATTTTTATTTCTGCAATGTGATTATTTTTAACTCCTTCATCATTTACTACAGTTTTATAAGATACACTACCTTCAACTAAAATACAATCATCTTGTTCTACAGAATTTGATACTAGTTCTGCAGTTTTTCCCCAACAAACAGTTTTATGGTGTTTGGGAGTCAATTTAGACTTACCGTTTTGATCTTGCCAAGTATCTAATGTAGTTAAAGAAAAATTAGTAACACTTGTTTTTGAAGTGGTTTTTCTTAATTGAGGTGTATCATCTACAAACCCAACTAGAAAAACTTTATTTAAACTACCAGTCCATGGTGTTACAAATACTGCTTTAATTTCAGCAACTGTAATTGTTTGATCATTTTTTTCACGTTGACGATATGAAATAGATCCTTCTACTACAACATCACAACCTATCTTGAAGTTTTCAACAACATTTTCCGCTAATTTTCCCCAACATACGATATGGTGCCATTTCTTTTGAGTTTGGTTATTTCCAGATTTATTTGTCCACGTATTTACAGTTGTTAATGTAAAATTTGTAACTGGAGTATTATTATTCGTAAATCGCAATACTGGTTGAGATTCAATTGTTCCAATTAGAAGTACTTTATTGAAAATTTTTGACATTTCTACATTTCCCTTATAAAAATATTAGTTTTAAGTAGTCCGGTAAAATTTCTTTTACCGGACTTTTTTACATTTGACAAAAACTGGAAACATATTATTTCTATTTATTTATTCAATTGTTGTTGAATCGAAAATTCAAAACCTTTCGAACAGATAAAATTACATGCATAAAGAAATGCATTTTTTTGCCAATCTATAAAATCATAGAAATAAGTTCCGAATTTTGGATCTTTAATTGTAAGACGAATTTTTTCTTCAGTCTTTTCAATTAAACACGCAGGTCGCTCTTGTTGCCAATTTGCACCTGGAATTTGTCTAAATAATTGTTCTAAACAAGTTGATGTTAATCGTTTTGAATTGAGAATATTAAATGCACTAGCTGGATAAATAGTTCCAGTGACTAATCTTTTTAAATTCTCATAAAATATTACATGACCTTGAAATGAATTTTTAGTTAAATTGTAGAATGAAACTCTCAAATTACCAAATGACGCATTAAATGAAATAATAGCTACATGGGCTTCTGATTGAACCGGATTTTCTTTAATATAAAATTTCGGATTGATCAACCAGAAAAAATCTGTTATTGCATATTTTGGAGATTGTGTAGTTTGATCTCCACCAGGTGTTTGTCCTCCAAACGGATTATTACCAAACGGATTTACAAAACTAGATGATTCAGGTGTTGTAACAGGTACTGACCCAAAATCATCTGATTGAGGCGGTTTAATAGTTTCTGCGGTCTCAACCGGTGGTTGAGAACCAGTCTGCATCAAAAAGCTTTCAGGAGGAGTATCAAATGGATTATCCATATTTTTTTCCTTTTTACTTATTATTAATTTTCATTTCAACCGGGTGTTCTATTGCAACATTATATTGACCTTTGAAAAGATGACTTTTATCTAATACTTTACAATCTTTTGGATTGCGATCTATAATATCTTTCAATAATTTTATAATACTTTTTCTTCGTATAAGATCGATATTTTTTTCTTCTCGGAAAGCTTTAATTGCTCGATCTTCTGAGATATCACGACCTTCTTCTTTACTAACAGAATCTCTTGGACTACAAATAGACAATCCTCTACAAAGAATATTTTCTTTTGGAAAATATAATAAACAAATAGTTACAATAGGATAATTATTTTCATCTCTAAAATAATAAAATGTTCTATAAATATTATTTCTATGAATGAATAATTTATTACGTTTGTATTGTGTTTGGTTATCTATTTTTTCTATAAGATAACTAGCGAGTACTTCGAATTCATTTGGTTCTTCAAGATTTAATCCATATTTTTTTGTCATTTTAGTAACCCGAAAATTCATGTTTTTTAATATTTGATCGTTTAGGTTTCTTTTTCTTTTTACTAGGTCTTTCATAAATCTTTAAAACGTTTGAACAATTGTTCAAATTGCCAATTTTCTCATATGGTTCATATTCATAATCATCAAAAGAATCAGAATTAACACCTATCTTCATACTACTAAACCTATGATGTCCTTTCTTGATTAAGTGTTTCTAAATACATTTCTGCAATAATTTGAGCAATTTTTAAACTCAATCTACCTTGTGTTGTAATACTTTGTGCTAAATGTTTATTTGAGAAACGATAATTTGATTGACCAAATAATCCATCCATATATTCAACTAGAGTCGTTACTTCTAGCCCGCTTTATTCAAGCTGCTGCATATTACTATGCAGAGTAGACTATATCTTTATCCTTTTTGGTAATTTTCTAAGGATATCTGGCGCTTCGACTTCACTTGAAGTCTACTCCCTTTCGGGATAGTCGTTACACCTTCAACTAATAAAGTTAGCAGCTTTATTAGAAGCTTGGCTCGGTATTGTCCTCAGCATTACCTGATGGGAGTTTCACCGAATTCACCAGATTATTTTTTTGAAACATTACTGTTTCATGACGCTAAATTTAACGTCGTGTTCATACTGACTTTGATAGCTTTTTGCCGCATATCAAAAAATGAATATTCAGATGATCCTTTTGGAAATTGATCTCTTTTTTTCTCATATTCGTTTCTCATTAATTTTAAATTTTTTAAGAAATCAATAAATAATCCTTTCTTTATTTCATGTTTAACAAATAAACAACCGGATAAAGATAAAAGAATATTATTTTGTTTTAAATAATCTTTAAAATCTGTTGTATTAACAGATCTGACACTAATTGTTTGTTTTAAAATATTTTCAATAATTAGAATTTTATTAATATTGGCCGGTAAAGAATCATTAATTAAATATTCATGACTAAAACTTTCATATTCTTTATTATTTGGATGAATATTATCAAACAAATCAATTAATGGTAATAAATACCGTTTTAAAATTACATAATCTTCAAATGATTGAGGATTGTATAAATCTGTTAATGGTTTTTTATAATCATTAATCTTTTTTAATAAATAAGCCATTATAATATAATAATTTTGAGAATGTTCTGATTTATTTTGAGGTTTTGTTTTATCTACCCAAGTTAAAATCATAGTATGTAAATTACTATATATCTGTTGAGAAATGGCAGTTTTATTTATTAATGAAGTATTAATTGCGTCAAGAAATTTATATGTGTTAAAATCTATTAATTTTCCAAAAAACGTATCGAAACTAATATTCATCTGATTGATCATTGATGGGTAAAGTGAACTAGCGTCCATATCTACTATTAAACCGTTTTCATTTGTCAATATCTGAGCTGTTGAATCTTTTACATATGCTCCTGAAAAATGACCGGCAATGGTTCTAAATGTGGTTTTGCTAACTTCTTTTATAGTTTTGTTCATTGTTTTTGGAATATATAATAAAGATATATCATCATCTGAAATTGAAATGTTTAATTCATCTACTATTCCAAATCTTACATATTTATTAGTACTATTTAATTTATAATTGACATATGTGTCAAAATTAATAGATGAACCTTTTAAGGAAGATGATAATGGTGTTTTCATTAATCTTCGAAATAAATTATGAGCTTCAATGTGTTTTAATTTATTATTTAACTTTACACATAATGCAACATCAATAATATTATATAATAGAAAGTTTACAGGATCTGATTCATAAAAATTATCTAATGTCATTCCTTCATGTTTATATTCTTTTTTATGTAATTTTAGTTCAGCCATTGCAACAAAATCTAATGCATAGCTACTTTGTTTTGAACCAAGACTTAGTCCACCATCGTCGCGAGGTTTGTATGCATATAACAAATCTACTATTGGAAATTCTGGAATTTTAATAAAATTTTCGTAATTTTTTTCAACTTTAATTTTTCCGAAATTAGATAAGATTTTACCAATTTCAATTTCATTTGAATTTAATAAATTACCTAATCGAAAATAAATATAAGGTATATCAAACATATCGCAATTCCACCCGCTGATAATAGCTGGATCTAAATTTTTAATTTGTTTCCAACATGATTTTATCAGATCAATTTCATTTGAAAATATTTCAATTTGTAATGAATCATCTGTTGAAATATAATTCTCAGTAATTAATTCTTTTTTAAAAGAATTAATTAATTCTGGTATTTGGTCTCTATTTGGAAATTTCTGAATGTTCGAATGTTGTAATAATAAATAAGAATAAAAAGTTTTATTAAATGTATTATATGTTGTTATTGCATTTATTGGATGAGCTGCCAGTTCAGGTTTTGGGAATGTTTTTGAATTATTTGTGAACACTTCGATATCTATAAAATTAATATTTAATAATTGATCAATATCAATAGTGTCATGTGAATTTTGTAAGTAATGTTGAATTGAATAATATTGTTGATATGTAATATCTAATCCATACATCTGATATGGAGACAATCCCATATGATTAATTTCATCTAGTGTAAACTCTTTTATTTCTGTCATTGGAATCCTTTTTTCACTGAAAAAAATTTTACTTTCAAATTTAATATTTCTATATAAAAAATGTGAAAAAAATAAATAGATGAGATTAAAATTCTTATAAAAATAATAAATCTTAACATGCTCGACGAATAGCTTGATTAGCTAATTCATCGGCTCTCGAATTTTTAGATCTATCAATATGTGAAATAATAAACCCATCAGTAAAGTGTTCTAATAATTTAATTGCTTGATTATATAATGGTTTTAATTTAGAGTTTGTAATTTTATAAATACCATTTATATGATTGACAACTAATAATGAATCTGAAAATATATTTAATTTTGAAACATTATAATCAATTGCTACTTGTATTCCATAAATTAAACCCATATATTCTGCAACATTATTTGTATTGTTGCCAATAAAGAATGATTTTTCTGCAATGGTTTGTTGGTTAGTGTTTAAAAGTCTCACTCCAACACCAGCAGGTCCGGGATTACCTTTTGATGCTCCATCAAAATATAGTGTAGCTTCCATGATAATTATTCCTTTGTTTAAAGAATTTATAAAATTCCCCAGAGAAAATATTTAATATCTCTCTGGGGAATTTTTTAGAGTGCAATTTTTTAAAATTACTTCAAAATACTGTTCAAAATGTCCCGAACCTTGGAATCCAGCTCAACTGCAACTACGCCACCGCGTCCACCACGGCCACGACTTGCATCATCCGGTCTCGTCAGATTTTCGGCAATAAACTTTTCAATCTTAGCTTCTTCTGCCGCATTCTTTGCATTGGCTCGAAGTTTCTTCTTCAGACCCATCAACACACGATTTACCTGATGAGTTGTGACACCCACTTCTTTTGCGATCTCCGGATATGACATCGTCTTTACCAATTCAGGAATACGACGAACCTGTTCTGCATTCATATCTGCTGCAGGAGTCTTTCTTTCGCCAGGTGCCTTCTTGGCCTTCTTGGCCTTCTTTTCTGTTACTTCCGTAGTTACTTCTGCAGCCGGAGTTGCAGTTTCATCAGCGGTCTTGCCCGCAGGCGCGGACTTGGGAAAAGGAAAACTTGTTTCATGAGGAAATTCTGCCATCTTTTGTGCCTCCATTATTTAATTTGTTTTTAATTTCTGTTAAAATGATATCCATCTTAACACTTGGTTCATTCATTACTCTACGTTTTAATTCTGTGTCTGTTACGATACTAACTAATCTGTTTAATTGATCTGTTGTTTCCGGCCATTTTACGATATATTCACAACCTGTCCGCAAACAAACATTTAATTGATCTGGATTCATTTCACCCAAACCTTTAAATCTTCTAATTTTAAATCCTAAATTTCTAAAATTATCAATTTGTAATTGATCATAAATTGGAATATATTGCTTTCCTTTAATAGCTCCATATAATGGAGGTATTACAATTGATACATTTCCAGATTGAATAAAATCTGAAGCATATCTTTGTAATACTAATAAAACTAATACGGAAATATGATAACCATCAACATCAGCATCTGCAACGATTTTTATTGATTTGTATCTACGATTATTAATAGAACCTAAACATTCTAATAAATCTTTAATTTCTTTATTTTTATTAATTTTATCCAACGACGCCGATTCGACATTTAACACTTTTCCTTTAAGTGGATATATCGCTTCAGTTCGTTTGTCTGTAATTTGTTTGATTGTTCCACCAGCTGAATCTCCTTCTACAATATATAGAATATCACCTGGTATTTGTTGACAATCTTTTAATTTATTAAATACAGATACGCGTTTAGTTCTCTTTGATGATTTATTATTTGTAATTTTTTGGTGAAATTTTCTTTCTAAATTACTCTCAATAATATCAATCACATTATCTATAAACCAATTAATTTGATCTTTTAACGGATCAATCAAAATCTTTTTAACATCCAGAACCATTCGACTTTTAGTTTGACTATCGAATTTTGGTTCTGGAACATTTACTAATATAAATGCTCTTAATCCATTTAAGAATTCTTTTTCATTGAGTTTTATAAAATTCTTTGAAATCTTTTCAGAAATGGTTTTCTTTAATTCTGTATGAAATGAATTAACAAATTTTCCATCACATAGTCGTAAATTTACATTTCCTAATGTTAAATTATCATCTTTCGATGTAAATGATACATATATTTTAATATTATATGCTTTATCTGAATGAATATGCGACAATGTAAATAATTCATCATCTTTAGTTAAATTTAAATTACTTCTGACATATTCTTCAAATGATAATTTTGGAATAGGATGATTATTAAATTTAAAACCATCTAAATTAAAAATAGATTGAACAGATATTAATCTTTCTATAAAGTATTTATTATCAAATTCAACTGAATTAAAATACTGTTTGTCGGGTTTGAATCCAACAATTGTCGAATAAGAAAAATCTGAATCTTTTTCTTCTTCAACTGAATTTAGCAATGCATTTTTAAATGTATATGTAACAACTCGTGTTTTATCATTTCTATCACGGGTTTTTACAATCAACCATTCAGACAATGCATTAACTGCAACTAATCCAACACCATGCATTCCGATTAATGTTGTATAGTCATCAGTATCAAATTTTGTACCTGAAAATAAACGAGTACATAATACGTTAATTGAATTATCTTCACTTCCATCTGGAAGGGTCATATTTGTATTAGGTATTCCTCGACCATTGTCTCGAACCCAAAATGATCCATCTTCCATATTATTGAAAATGTGAATATTTGTTCCAAATTTATTAGATATTTCATCAATTGCATTATCTAATATTTCTTCAGCTAAATGATTTGGAGTTGACATATCTCCAACGAACATTCCTGGACGTTTTCGTATAATATCAATATCTCCAAGTGATTGTAAACTCATATTTTTTCCTTTTTTTAATTAAAGAAAAATAATGTTTTTCTAAAAATACTATTTCTATATGAAAATTTTGAATATCAAAAAAATATGGGATAAATATCGTTCATTTCTTGTAAAATCACCAGTCAGCTTTAATTTTTCCATGGCGTTTCAACATGTCCAAAACATTTTTTTTCATTTGTTCGATATCGAAAGTTTTGTGAATCGTTTGCAGTTGTTCGATAGCATTACCAAATCCCTGCATATATGCTTCTGAAACTGCTTTTACGAATTCTTCTACAGGTATTCCAAGTTTTTTATCCATAACTCACCTCGTAATTAAATAAGAGTTTTGAACCCGATCAAATAATTTTGCCGGGTTCAAAACGTTATAATGTACATTCTAAACAGCATTTAACCATTTCATAAAAACAACTTATCAAATGAATATGTGGATATTTTTTAGTATCACTTGTTTCTGAATAATTACCAATAATAACTTGTAATGGTAAAAATTTGACAGTTTCATATAACTTTTCAAAAATATTATCATAATTAATATCAAAATTATTATGGCAAAGAGTTACAAATGATGTATATTCTTTTGCAATAATTGAATTTATTGGAGATGTCAAACAGATTTTTCTTACAGTTAAATCTGTTGATGCCATAATTCTTTCTAACATCTGAATAATATAACTAACAATATTATCTTCTATGTTTATGTTTTGCTCTAAATTTGTAAAACTTATTGTACCATTATTTGATAAAAATGATACTTGTAAAGCATTGATTAAATCTCTTAATCCAGCTTTATAATTTTTATTAACAAATTCGGTTAATTCAATCTGATTGTATTTTGCTTTTTCATTATTTAATATAAATTCTAATCGTTTTTTGATATCATTTAAATTATCAGATTTAAATTCTATTTGAAACGTAAATCGAGTTTTTAACGCTTTATCGATTCGTTTTGGGTGATTGGTGCAACAGATAAAAGAAACATATTCTTGATATTTTTCCATCAAGTCTTCTTTTAACTGTGCTTGAAATTGACGAGACGTTCTATCAATTTCTTCGATATAAACAATTTTACATTTACTCGAAACAGGTCGTCTAATAACAAATGGTGCAATTTTTTCATCAACATCAGATACGGATCTAGTTTTGATCCTGCACAAATCTGCTTGACTTTTAACAATTTTTTTAATTAAAATTAAACCAATTGTTGTTTTACCTGTACCAGCAGGCCCAGAAAGTAAAACATTTCCAGGTATAATTTCATTTTCAACCCAAGATTTTACTAAATTTTTTTGTTGTTCAGTTGAAAATACCATATCATCAACAGTTTCTGGCCGGTATTTTTCAAACCAAGAAATTTGTGGATTAAGCATATTTCTCCTTTAAGAAATCATATTAAATTCCGAAAACTAAATTTAAAGTAGTCATTATTTTTCATTCTGATATTGAATAATTTTGAAGGTTTTGATAAATTTTTAAAACATCATCAGCTTGTTTAAAAGCCATTTTGTTTTTTCCACCTTTATATAAAGCTAATGCTAATCTGAGATCATTTTTTGAAATTTTTAATTTTTCTTCTAATATTCTAGCACCATGTAATGTATCAACATCATAAAACCATGATGCAGTAGGAGTCTGCATTAATCCTTTATATCTAATATCAGTTTTATTTTGCGGACCAACCGCATTCAATTTAAATTTACTTTCAGTATACATTAAACTAGTAATTAGTTTACAATCTAAACTAGTAGAATTAGACGCTAAATATATTGCATTAATTAATTGATCTAGATTGTCTTCTGGAGCATTAAGATAAAGAAGATGATGTTCAATTTCTTTAAATAATGGATCTGTATACTCATGTTCTTCAATTTTTATTGGTATTGTTGTTGAAGATAATATTATGTTATTTATTAACAATATGAGTAGTAATAAAATCATTATTTGACCTATAATTGAACATATTTTTAACATAACGCAATTCCTTATTGATGTATAAAAACAATTCTAGGATTTGCTCGTTCTAAAATTGATTTTATATCTTCAAAGTTTATTTGCCCATTGTTTACACCTGGTATTGGTAAATAAACTTTTGGACACTTATCTGAGTAACGCACAATGATATTATTCAATTGTTCCATACTTTTTTCAATAATATTAATTTGTGCTTTACAAAAAAATCCAGGAACAACATCATTAGGACCATAATTATTTTTCATATGAGATAATGCATCTTCTCGAGTTCCCTGAATGGGTTTAACTGGAAAAGCTAAAACTCTTTGATAAATAGGTCCCACAACATTACCATATTTCTTAATATGTAATGCTAAAAATGTTGGTAGTCTTGGGATGATATCAGCCATAGCTTTGGCATTACCTCTACCCATAACTGCATCACCATTCTTTTTAATAAATCCATTTGTTGTTACACAAACAATTTCACCCTGTTTCCATAACTGACGTATATCTAATTTTTGAATATTCATTGAAACTCCAGTAATAAGATATATTAGATTGTATTTATTTAAAAATATATTGATGATATTTGTTTATTTATTGTATAAATCTATTGGTATTTGAACAGCTGTTGGATTTATTGGTTGATCACCAGCATACCATTTATCTCGAGCGTTCACAGTTTCTGCATATATTTCGAGACATTTTTTCAGATACTGTGCTAAAATAAAATCTGGAGTATTTGATTCATTTTCTTTACTATGATGATTGATAAGTTGTTCAAGTTCTTTCTCGAAACTTGGTTTACGGTTTTCACTTTCTTCATCAGGATAATCAATTTGTTCATCATCTGAATGTATTTTTATTTCTCCTTTATTTGTTGATCATCATATTTAAAGGACTTTTGGCATAACAATTTTTAACTTATCTATATTTGACATATTATTAATCTTTTGATGTTCTTAGTTATGTTATAGATATTTAGAGAGTATACTTGTGATATACTCTCTAAATATTAAGCTAATGATTTAAGAGTATTCAAACAATCTGTATCATTTTCATCAATTAAAATTTTTGCCGAATTTATTTCAACATCTATATGTTTTATTTCGACAACTGTTTCAACTAGAGATTTAATTGATCGTTTATTACAAATTTTAATAATATCAGAATCTGTAATGTTTATATTTTGTGTTTTCCATTTATCTTCTTCATAAATTTCAATAGGAACAGTAATTGTTTGTTTTTGTTTAAGTTCATTAAATTTAGTAACAATATCGTTAACATTGTTATATTTAAAATTTTCAAATATATATCGAATTATTTGAACAACCATCAGTTCAACTTTTTTTGCCGATAATTTATTATATGAATCAATTTTTTTAGATTTGACGGCATGTTTCCAAAGTTTATAATTAAGTTTTAAAATTTCATCTATTCCGTAATTTGAAACTTTTCCGTCATTATCACAAAATAAACAATTAAAATTTATAGTTTTGACTAAATAATCTGACCAAATTTGTTTAGCTAATTCTATTAAATTAGTATTTTTCTTCCGGGGTTCTATGATTATTATATCTTTTTTTGAACCGTCAATAATATTAATATCTAATTTATCTATATTTTTTTGTAATTCGGCAAAAGTTGAAATTGGTACTAAACCTTGAACTCTTATTAATTTATTTTTCATATCAATATCACCAAAAGGAGATACTGTTAATGATCCAGTTCCACTTTTTAGAATAGAATCTATTTGGGAATCTTCTGAATTCACAACTTTACAATTTTTAAAATTTGGAAGGATTTTAATTTCCAAATTATTTTCTGGATCTAATACATAAATTAATCTTCTGACAAGATCTTTTAATGTAAATTTTGGAATTAATGTTCGATAAAAAGATATACCAGTTATAATATCGTTTCCAATTAATCCTATTGGAACTGGACATGGTAAATAAATCGGTTCTGGTTCTAGTTCAAACTCATCATATGGAACAAAATTAATATGTGAGAAAACTAAGTTTTCGACCCATGGTTCGAGTTTAATTTCTGTATAACGGTAAGCTGCCGCAGGATCATTAATCAATCCTTGTGATCCCCAATTACCTTGTCCTTCTGCATATTCTTGTTTAACGAGATTGATTAATGTTTTATAAATTGATTGATCACCATGTGGATGATATTTACCTAAACAGTTTCCAATAACTTTGGCACTTTTAGTAACATCATTCTTTGCAACTTCATGTAATGTTAATAATAATCGCCTTTCAACTGGTTTTAAACAATCAATATGTGATGGAATCGCTCTAAATCTATTAATATAACGACCATATTCACTATAATAGATTGGAATTATTTTATGCATTATCAACCTCTAATAATTGTGTGATTGTTATTAACAAAATTAGATCGATATTTTTAAGATATAGTAAAGAAAAATCTGAATTTGAAATGATTAAATTATCAAGAAATTTAACATCATTTGAATAATTAGTTATAAATAATTTTTCTTGACATTGTGATAAATAATTTTTATCTTTTTCAATATTATCGAAAACATTTTCAAATTTTTGACCGACTTTAATTAAATAGTCTACATTGTTTATTAATTTGAATTTCTGTGGAAGTTTAGTTTCTACAGAATAAAACATTTTAGATAATGTTGGTATAATAATATAATGAAAATTATTATTACGATTAGTTTTATCTATATAATCTGCTAGGTCGAGATAAATATTTATATATTGACTAACTCTATTCAAAGTATCATAATTAAAAATTTTTATTTTATTATTAAAATTTATATTTCGAATATTATGATCATTTATAAACTTTTGTATGTGAGGACAATATTCATTAATAAATTTTAATATTTTTGGATAATTGTTAATATTTAGTACTAAATCATTATACAAAAATACAGTTCTATCCGAATTTATTGACATTTTACCGGGAATAACTTCATATATTTTTAAAGGTGTTTCTATATAATTTCTTTTATTGGTAATAAGTTCAGATTGTTTATGTTCCGGATCTTGTATAACTTCACAAATATCCGTTGAAGTTATAACGGATAATAATTTATACATATGATCTGGGGATGTCATATTTTTCCAATCAAATATCATATTTTTCTCCATTATATTTGAGTTATAATACTTGTACTTAATTTAGTTTCAATTTTTTCAAATAACTTCAATTTTTCTATCACATAAGTACTTAAAATAACTCCTGGATGTTCCATATACATAAACTGATTTAAATTTCTGTTACTTACTAAAATTAAATTATTTAATTTGATTGTAATTGTAGAAGAAAATCGAGATTTAATAAATTCAAATCCATCTACTTTCAATTTTTCGATGATATTATTTTTTAAAAATATATTGCATATTTCAATAAGACGTTTTAATGATGATTGTTCGACATCTGGTTTGGTATTTTGTATTAAATTACCAATATTAATTAATTTATAAAAATCGGTTATTGGAAAATGCATATTTTTTGTTTGTTTATTATAACATACATTACTTAGAAAGGTTAATGGAAAAATGTTTAAATAATCATTTTCGATTTGTGAAATTTTTGTCAAACAATTATTTAATGTTGTTTTACGTTTTTTGTCATCATCGACATCTGGTGTTGTATTATATCTAGGAATTATAATTCCTGTTTCATAAATAATTTTAGATGGTAGTTTTACATGATTTTTAAATAATGACAAATTAAAATTATTTAGAAATTGTGTCATGTTAGAAGAATCCATTAATGATTGTTGAAATTTATCTGTTTCAATTGATATTTCTACCATTATTTTAGAATTATTAATTCTATGAATAAGCAAATTTGTAATAACAGTATCTGTATGAAAATCTTTATAAAAATAATCAGTTTTTCTATTACCCATTTGATTCACAAAAATAAATTCTTCCTCATCAATTCTACTAATTCTTGTAGATTCTGCAATAGTTGATTTTGTAGATATGAAATTTTTATCTAACAATCCAAAAAATAAACTAACACAACTAGCTAAAGAATCATCTTTTTGAATAAGTACTCGGATTTCATCGTTCGTTTGTTTGAGTAACTTCATATTTTTACCTTTCAATGAACACTTCAGTAATACCTGGAAAATCTCCAGTATCTTTTTTTATTATAGGTTGCCATCCACGAATAATGATATTCTGATTAAATTGTTTTGTCAAAGCTTTGGCTCGAAATAAATATTGTTTATAATTACGAACATCATTATCAAACACCAAATTAATTTCAATTGATTTTAATAAAAAATATTTAATTATTAAATATTCAATTATACTTATATATTTTTTGCCATTTACAGCTATGAAAAAACAATTATTAAATTCAATATTATTATAAAGATATAGATTAATAATATCAAAAGGTCCTTCGGCAAGAACTATTTGTTGATATTTATTAGAAATTGGTTCTTGAAACATGTAATGCCCACTAGTTTCCATGTTTAAATGATATCTCATATCTTTATAATTTTCAATTAATCGTATAACAACATCTTCTCCGATATTATTAGTAAATGTACAAGAAAGGATGTTTTTAAAAAACGATGGTGAAATCAAAAAATTACTAAAATCAACTTTACCTATTCTAGAATAAATATAATCTTTATAAATTTCAAATTTGTGTTTATTTTTACTTTCAAATAATAAATTTCTTGAAATACATTGATCTTTAATAAGTTTTAAATTTGTTTGTTTTTTAGATTGTTTATAATAATCTTTAATTGCTTTATATTTAATAAATTTAGCAAGATAATTTAAAATTTCTTCATTATGAAACCCAATGTCAATAAGTAATCTAACAATATTTCCTGAACTTGAACATCTGAAACAATTAAACACTGGCATGGTTTTTGATATATATAGATGACCATGATCTGCTTTGGTTCGAGTAGAATCATCGCAATAAGGACAAAATATAATTATTTCACCAGATGTTTCTTTATAAGATGAAGAATATTGTTTTAGATGGTTTATTATGTGAGGTATTTTTGTTATGTTCACCATATTATTCTATTCCTAAGAAAATAAAAATTTAAAAAGAATATTTCTATATAAAAAGTGAAAAACATGAAGTACTTGATATAAACTCGCAAATAAATACATAATAAATCACCTTTATTTTACCAGTTCAAATCACAAGTGTGGAAATACATACCCGACATTTTGAGTTGAATAAAAATCTTCAATTATATTATTTCTATATAAAACTTGCAAAAATTAAAATCCTATTGGAAGAATCATTTTTTCTTCCAATAGGATTGTAGGTATAATTATATTAAATATACAATGATACCAATTAAAACTATAAAACTGAAAAGTTTTAATTTTTTGATTTTTAATTCTTTATCAAAATCATAATATCCATGACCTAAAATTAATCGTCTATGACGAATCATGGATTTGATTAATTGTTCTTTATTCATATTATTCCCCTTTTTAAAAAGTTCAATGAGTGGTCCGAAATGGAATTGAACCATTAATCTTTCGCTTATAAGGCAAATGCTCTAACCAATTGAGCTATCGGACCATGACATTTTTACTTTAATAAATATTCTGGGATTTGTTTCAAGGTTAATCCCAGAGGAGAATATAATTCTAATATACGTTCATGCATACTATTTTCGAATTCATTTGTTGAATTATTACTTGGTGAGAAATAAATTTGTGTATAATTTTTGATATAATATTTTATAAATCTTAATTGATTAAATACTAATTCTCGCCGATTATGAATTGATGCAAATGCTAATAAATTAATTATTGAATATGGAATAAATACAATATCAAATTTATTTGTTATTAATGATAATTCCCTATTCATATTAATTGAAAATAAATTTAAAAAATATAAATCAGTATCATAATCTTTTGTATTTGAATCGAAATTTTCATCCAATTTTGGATAATGTAAAAATCCAATATTGGATTGAGGGTTTGTTAATGTCAAATTTTTTATGATATTATTTTCAATTACCGGATTCAACAATCCAGTAATTGCTATAATTTGTTTCATTAAGTCCTCCCTTTAAAAAGGTAATTTGAAACAAGCACTATTTCCAACAGTTTCAAACATTTCTATTGAAATAGTGCCATGTGGTATTCCAAATTCTTTCATGCATTTTATAATTAATTTTAATGTAAGCCATTCCGACATTTTTTCAGCAGTCGGGTCCATATTAGTTAATATGAATAATCCACTATCTGGGATATCTTTTAAAATATCACAAAGTGGATCATTACTATTCAAAATAATTTTATGATCGAACAATTCGTCTAAATCTTTTTGAAATGATTTAAAAATTCCAAAATCTAATATCATATTCGGATTAGATTTTGAAAGACAATCAACTTCAATTGTTGCATTAACAACATATGAATGACCATGAATTCTTCGACACGGGTGTCCTTCTGGCATTGATAATAATCGATGTGCTGCTTCGAATTTGAATTGTTTTGTAATACTATATTTTCCATCCATTTTTAATGTCTCCTTTTTAATTTTAAATAACGATGTTTAATTATGTCATCCCACAATACAAACATATCGGGGACAGCATCTAATACATCTTGAAAATTCAGATTTTCACTATCTGCTAAAACGCAAATTTTGAAGAATATTATGTCACATAATGATTGAATATATTCTTCATTATTATTTCTCTTGTAACTATTCGAATACTGTTTAATTTTTTCGGATAACACTTTCAATTCTTTTTCTGAAAGTGTAGTCTGAAAGTTTTGTATATTTTCAGACCCAAACCGTTCTATCAAATCAATAATATCCATCGTCGTCGTTTCAGTCGTCGTTTCAGTCGTTGTTTTAGTCATATTTTTACTCCTGTCAAACCAAAAATATTAATTAACAAAATGGTGGGAGAGACGGGAATTGAACCCGTACAGCACAAGTGCCGAGGGATTTTAAGTCCCTTGCGTCTGCCAATTTCGCCACTCTCCCATAGAAAGATTATTTCTATATAAAAAATGAGAAAAATAAAAAATGATGGATAGATTGATTTTCGTATCAATCTATCCATTTTAAGACTATTTGAGAATTTCAATTGTATCACATTGTTTCGGAATTACAAATGCTTCAATTTTTGTACCCTGACCTTCATTTGATCTCCAATCAATAGCTTCTCTGAGGGATTTATTACTAATTCCAATTGGAATTGCAGTGCTATTAATTGAAGCATATAAATTATCCTTATAAAAACCAAATGACTTACCACATTTGCAATATCGTTTATTTAAATCTAATTTCACAATATCATGACAATGAGGACAAAATATTAGTTTCATTTAATATCTTTCTTAAATTTTCTAAAGTTGTAACTGGATTATTTTTAATAATTCTGGTAATATGCAACGCTAAATTTAAAAGTGTATCATTTTGAAAATTTACAAATTGTTGGGACATATTCCATTTCCTCACTTTCAAGATTTTTGTAAAACTTATTATTTTATAAATGATTATTTAAATTTACTTTTTTATTCATAATAATCAAATCAAGAATTTCTTGATTATTACAATATGATTTACAATAATCTATTACATAATCATTAGTTTCAGAATGAGGAATTAATAATTTTACAATCTCGAGATGTTTATTTAACACGGCCCATCGTAAAGCTTCACTATCAAATGTTTTCACATCTGATAATGGAAGCAATAATTTTACAATATCAATATATCCATTTCTAGCGGCCCATCTTAATGCAAAGTTATCAAATGCTTTAGGATCTGAATATGGAAGCAATACTTTGACAATCTCTAGATGTCCGTTTTTCGCTGCCCATCTTAGTGGCCAATTACCTTCTACTTTCGGGTCAGCACCCTCGTCAATTAATCGTTTAATAACTTTAGCGGTAATCTTTTCTTTTTTACCGAGAATAACTTTGTCGGTTTTCCACTTTCTGGGTTTTCCTGGGTTTTCGTAAACTTGAGCATCATCAGGAAGTGTTACCTTCCTGATCCAAGGTCCGTAATCAAGAAAAGCTAAAATATCTTCTCG